>Ga0209181_10000011_pt1:0-30000 | contig 280150 bp, 235 predicted proteins | sample MAT05_FD_187208 | JGI IMG/M metagenome (GOLD analysis project Ga0209181, IMG submission 187208) | Freshwater microbial communities from Lake Fryxell liftoff mats and glacier meltwater in Antarctica - MAT-05 (SPAdes) (version 2) | ecosystem: Environmental > Aquatic > Freshwater > Ice >...
AGCGTGAACGGCAAAGAGGTGAAACGGATTTCCTTCGAGCGGGGTGGGCTGGATCTCACCGCGCCGCTGGTGTTGCCCGACTCGGCTTTCAAGGGCGGCAAGAATTTGATCGAGGTGCGCCGCGACGGCGGAGCGACTGGCTACTACGCGGCCACCTTCGACTTCTTCAACCAGAACGACTTCATCAAGGGGCTGGGCGGCGACGTCGTCGTCACGCGCAAGTACACCCTGCTCGGCCGGCCCGCGGCAGAGAAGGCAGAGGCGCCGACCGAGTACGGCATGCCGGTGGAGTCAGGCGTCCGCGTGCGCGTCGACCTCGAGGTGAAGGCCAACAAGGCGGTCGAGTTCCTGATGGTGGAAGACCTGAAGGCGGCGGGCTTCGAGACGGTGCTGCTCAAGTCGGGACCCGAGGTCTGCAACTACCAGTGCGCCCATGCCGAGCTGCGCACCGACCGCGTCGCGATGTTCCTGCAGCAGATCCCGGTCGGGGTGACGAAGCTCAGCTATGAGCTGCGCGCCGAAGTGCCCGGGAAGTTCGCGGCGCTGCCGGCGCGGGTCGAGGCGATGTACGCGCCTGAGATCACCGCGACCAGTGACGAGATGCGGTTCGAGGTGAGAGACGCGCCCGACAAGCCGGTCGCGGCTCAGTAGGGCGATTCGTTCCACCGCATCGGCCGACATCGCGAAGAGGCCGCGCACGAGGTCGCCGAACACTGTGACGACGGCGATCGAAGCGATCGCCATCAAGCAGACGATCAAGATGTACTCGGTCATGCCCTGGCCGCGTCTGGTGGTTTTCATGGCTGGGCTCGATCTCACCCTTCGCGCCACCCGCAAGGCCCTGAAAACACTCGCGGTCTAACGCGCGGCGGTCCCAGCCTGGAAAATTGCACCCGGAAATGGTCGCGCGGGTCTGGCTGGCAACATGAAAGCCACGCTGCTCGCCGCCCTCGCCTTCTTCTCTACCGCCTGCGCCACCACCCGGAACCAGGCCGCCACGCGCTTCGACGCGCTCGACGACAAAGAGATCGCGATGCTGGCGGTGAAGGAAGCGCTGGGCGAGCTGCACGTGGTGGAAGACGTCGACCAGGAATCGTCGGAAGTCGTCCGCGGCACGCCGGCCTTCGGCAACCGCGACGAGCGCCTCGCCTACGACGCCCGCCTCGAGCAGGCCCTTCGCTCGAAGCTCACCGGCCAGGCCCCCGTGCTCGACCAGCTCGCCGCGGCTTGCGCGTTTGCGCAGAAGAAGGGCTTCGCCGTCTGGCCGAAGGAATCGCTGAAGGCGCAGGCGATGTGCTCATGGGCCGACGCCTCGGTCAGCCTCCACTCGCTGTGGAAGAAGCCGCGCCTGCACCTCATCTACCTGAACACCCTGCTCGACGTGGTCAACGACCCCGACTACTCGCTGCAGGCGCTGAACAAGTTCGACGCGATGTCGAACGCGCCCCGCGAAGGCTACGTGTTCAAGCTCGGCGCCTGGGACAAGGTCGAAGGCTTCCGCGTCGCCGCCCGCTAATTCGGGACGCAGACCCCGTTCGGATCGCAGCTGGTCGCGCCCACGCAGCCCGCGGCGCACGGCTGGAAGCGGAACAAGTCTACCGATTCGCCTGCGCTGCCCGCGCCGCCGGTAGACGCCACGCCACCCTGCGAGATGCCCCCGGTGCCGCCCTTGCCACCCGTGTTCGTCGCGCCCGAAAGGAACGTGTTGCTCGCGGTCAGCACCGAGACGTCGAAGTTGTAGCTGGCGATGCCGAAGGACGCGCCGCCCGCGCCGCCGCCGCCGCCACCACCGGGGCCGCCGTTGCCGCCTTCGCCGCCCTTTCCGCCCGTCGAGCTGCTCCACCGCACCGCGACGCCGCCGAAGCCGCCGATGCCACCGACGCCGCCGGCTCCGCCGAAGCCGCCGAAGCCGCCATCACCACCGCGGCCCCGCTGAATCCGGTTGCCGAGAATCGTCGGGCCCACGCCCACGCCAGTTCGCGCGATGAAGACGCCAATCGACGCGCCGCCTGCGCCACCCGCGAAGCCCCCGTTGCCGCCACAGCCGCCAGCCGCGCCTCCGCCGCCGGTCGCTCCAATTTCCCACCCGTTGCAGCCGAAAGAGAACTTCGCTACTCCGCCGCCCGCGCCACCGCCGCCACCGCCCTGCGCGACGATGCCCGAGGTGCCGCTCTCTGCGCCGTTCGGGGAAGCGACCCACACGCCATTCACCACGCTGCCCGTGCGCGCCCGCGCCGGAGCGCCGCTTCCCGCCGAGCCCGCCAACCCGTCAGCCCCCGGCAGCCCATCGGCGCCGTCATGCGGCTGAATCATCGAAGGCCAGCCGGATTCCGTCACGTGGCTGCAGCCGTTGCCCGACATGCTGTCGAAGCTCCAGTCCCAACCGCCGCGTCCCTGCCTCGCACCAGCGGGAAGCGAGGTCCACGCCTGCTGCACGCCCTGGTTGCCGGTGAAGTTGTAGCTGGGGCACACCGCGCCGCCGCCAGCGGTGCCGTTGACGCTCGGCACCGCCGCGCTGCACGACGAATTCGTACCTGCGGTGCCGCCCGCCCTCACGTTTCCGGGGCCGCACGCGCCGTTCATGAAGAAGTTGCTGTTGATTCCGGCCACCCCGTCGAGCGCGATCGACGCCTGCCGCCCGAAGCCCTGCTGCCCGGTGAGCCCGCGTCCCCCTGCGCCACCGCGGCCGCCGAGGATGTCGTTGTGCTGCAGCACGAACTGCGGGCCCACGTCCTTCAGGTACACCGCGATCGAGGTCGGGCCGGGTTGACCGTCGGGCGTCGCGCCAGAGGCGTCGAGCCCCATCAGCGTGAAGCCCGAGACCACCGTGGCCGCGCCGCCGTTGCCCAGGTTCTCGGCGTGAATTGCTGCCAGCGCCGCCATGCTCGCGGGCTGCGCGACGATCGCCGTCAAGTGAACCTGCGGGTTCCGTTTCAAGAAGTCGCTGCTGTAGCCGCCGAACAGCTGCGCGCCGTCGAACAGCCGCAGGCTCTCGCGGTACGAGCCCTGCGCGACGAGCACGTACTGCTTTCCTTGCGCCTGCTGCGCTGCGAGCCCGGCCGCAATCGTCTGCAGCGGAGCCGTGCGCGTTCCATTGCCGCCCGCCGCCGCCGTCGCGCTGACGAAGACCGCATCGGTCGTCACGCCGTCGACGCCGTCACAGTTCTCGTCGACCCACGAGGCGGCAGTGCCCGGCGCGCGATCCGGCAGGTCGGTGGTGGTGTTGCTCTGCACGCGGCGGCACTCGCAGCCGTTGGGCTGCTGGCCATCGACGTCGACCCACTCGAAGGTCGTGCCGAGCATCGTCTCGGTCAGGCACGGGCCGCGGGTGCAGACGGGCATCGCAGGCGTGGTGTCGCAGACGCCGGTGGTGTGCTGCAGCGCGGGCGAGAAGTACTTGGTGCAGTCGTTGTTGCAGAAGCCGCAGTGCTGCGTGGCGTCGTACCGGCCGGTGGCTGCGTTGCGGAACCCTTCGTCGACGCGCAGGTCGCAGTTGTTGTCTTTGCCGTCGCAGATTTCTGGGTTGAAGGAGTCAATGTCGCAGCTGCTCCACGTCGTCGACGCCTGGCAGCGCTCGAAGCCCTTGCACACCGAGACACTGCACGACCGCGTCGCGCCCACGGTGCTCGCGCGGCAGGTGCAGGTGCCCGACTGTGGCACGCACTGGTTTCCGGCGGAGCAGGCGTAGCCAGTGGGGCAAGGGCCGAGGGTTGAGCCCGCTCCGCAGCCGCGGCCGCAGACCTTCGCGCCGTCGATGGTGAGGCACTGGCTGCCGGTGCCGATGCAGTCGGCGTCAACGCCACACGGGCGGCACAACGTGTCGAGCAGCGCGAGGCACTGCGTCGGCGCCGCGACGGGCCACGGGAAGAAGCCCGGCTCACACGCGAGCACCACGCACCCGGGGCCGCACTTCGTCTGCGTGGCGTGGGGAATGGCTCGACAGTCGTTCTGGCACTCGCCGCAGTGATCGATGCGGGAGTACACGCCGCCGTCCTGAAAGCCGTCGTCGATGATCCCGTTGCAGTCGTCGTCCTGCCGGTTGCAGACCTCGGCGCCCGGCTCAGGAGCGGCGCACACCAGCCCCGCGGTCGCGAGACAGCGCTGCGGCCCCGTGCAGCTGCGGCCATTCGTGGTGCGCGTGCAAGGCGGCGGCGTGAAGTCGTCGATGCTGCCATTGCAGTCGTCATCCACGCCGTTGCACATCTCTTCGAGTGCAGTCGGAGCGACGCACCCCGTGAACCCGCCATCGGCCTGACACGTCTGGTTGCCCGGGCACGCGCCGAAAGCGTTTCGCGGGCCGCGGCACGGCTTCTGAAGTCCCAGCGTCTCGGCGAGGCAGTCGCACGTCTTCCCCTGCGGAATGCACTGCCTCACCCCGGCAGAAACAGTCGTGCACTGGTACAGCGACGGGCACGGCTCGTACGAGCAGTCGCGACCGCAGAAGCTGCCGCCGTCGAGCACCAGGCACTTGTCTGCCCCCGACGCACCGCACTCGGCGTCGACAGTGCAGCCCTGGCACAGCAGCGGCTGCGCGACGGCACACAGGCTCTGGGCCGCCAAGCTCTTGCAGGTGTAGCTGTCAGGGCACGCGTCGAGCTCGCACGGCCGCGTGCAGAAGGCGCCCGTCGGCCCACCGATGCAGCGATCGGACTCGCACTGCGTCCCTGCATCACACGGCTCGCCGAACCGCAGCGCGCCGCGGAACTTCCCGCCATCCCCTTCGTCGAGCACGCGGCACACCTGGTCGACGCAGCGAAGGCCCGTCGGGCAGTCGAGGTCGAACACGCACGGCGCCGTGATTGGGTACACCTGGGTGCGGCCGCAGCCGGCGAGCACGAGCAGCAGCGACGCGATTCGAGCGAGCCGTGCCATCAGAAGCTCTGCACCGCAGCCACCGGGCCTTGAGATCCATTCGTGCCGCTCGAGCTGCTGCCCGCAGGAGACGCCCCGCCGCTGCCACCCTCGCCCGCCGCGTTCACCGGCGCCGGCGCGATCACGTTCTTCGGCCCTAAGTTCGCGCCCGCGATGTTCTGCCCCGCGATGCCCGCGACCAGGCCGCCGCAGCCGCCGCCACCACCGCCACCCGCGCCGCCCGTGCCGCCGCGACCACCCGGCCCGCCCAGCCCTGCGCACCAGGCCGCCGTCGTGTTCACTCCGCCGCGTCCGCCCGGGCCACCCAGGCCACCGTAGCCACCTGCGCCGCCGTCACCGCCCAGGCCACCGAAGCCGAGGTCGATCAAGTTGCCCTGGACCACCGGCACCGCGCCGACGATGAAGAGCGTGAAAGCTCCGCCGCCCGACGCGCCGCCGAAGCCCGACGTTCCCGCGCAGCCGCCTGCACCACCGCCGCCGCCGGTCGCTCCGAGATCGCCGACGCGGTTACCGATGGTGCACGTCGCCGGGTTCTGGTTCTTGACGCAGCCGCCCGCGCCACCCCCACCACCGCCGCGCCCGTGCGTCACGTTCGACGCGCCACCCGTGCCGTTGCGGCCGACCCATTCGTCGCCGACCAAGAGGCCCGCGGCCGACGAGCAGCCGAGGCCGCCGATCGCATTCGAGCCGTCGCCGCCGTTCTGGGCTGCGCCGCCGTTCAACCCGTCGCCCGGCACCGTGCAGTCGTATTTGCAGAACGCGTCCTGAACCAGCGGCTCGGAGTGCCGGTAGATCGCGTTGCTGCCGCCGCGGCCGTTGCCGTTCGCGTTCGTCAGGTAGCCCTGCGGATCCAGGTTGGGGCTCACCGCGGCGCCCGCGAAGCCCGTCGTGTCCGTCGGACAAACGGCATTCGCGCCGCCCGAGCCACCCGCCTGTGCTTCGTTCGCGCAGCTCGGCGACATGCACTCTTTCGCGTCGAGGCCGTTGTTGCCCGCCACGCCCGAGACGCCCGCCAGCCCGGGGCTCGCGGCGACCGCATCGCCACCGCGGCCACCCACGAGGTGGTTGTTGCGAATCTCGAGGCCCGGCGAGTCCTTCACGTACATCGCGTAGCTGTTGCGCGCGGGCTGGGCGGGGTTGGGCCGCGTCGTCACGTCGTAGCCGCGAATCGTGAAGCCGGCGATGACGGTGCGCGTGCTCAACGACTCGGCGTTCACCGAGCCGCGCCGCGCCGTCGCCATCGACCAGTCGGGCTCGGGCGCTTCGATGAAGGTCGGGAAGGCGGTGACGTCGCGCTTGCTGAAGTCGCTGGAGTAGCCGCCGTACAGGCCCGCTCCATTCACCAGCACCACCTGCTCCATGTACGTGCCCTGCGCGACGAAGATCGCCGAGTGGCTCGCGCTGTTGAAAGTCGCCAACGCTTCGCGAATCGTCTTGAAGGGACTTGCGCGCGTGCCGAGGCTCTGCGGCGATTGCGCCCAGACGTACAGCGCCTTCGCCGCGGTGCCATCGACGCCGTCACAGTTGCGATCGACGTTCGGCAGGCCGGCGGTCGGGTAGGTGTCGAAGGTGTCGGGCTCGTCGACGACCGCCTGCGCCGCGCACTCGCAGCCGTTCGACTCTTCCTGGTCGACGTTCGCGAAGGTGTGGTCGACGACGCAGACGTTCTGCGCGCAAGTCGACCCCGACCCGAACGAAGCAATGCAGACGGAATCGGTGGTGCACGCCTGGCCGCAGAAGCCTCCGCTGCATGACTCGCCCACCGCGCAATCACCCGGGCCCCCGCACGCCTTCACGCACTGGTGGAAGACGGGGCTGCACGTCTTGCCGCCCGTACACTCGGCGTCGACGCGGCACAGCCCGCCGCCCGCCACCGTCTGGTTGTTGCACGACACGATCCGGCACTGCGGAGCGCCCGCGTCTGGCCGGCACCCGCCGTTCGCGTGCTGAATCGTGGGGCTCCACCGCGCGAGGCAGTTCGTCGAGCAGTTGCCGCAGTGGGCGTCGGTGTCCCACGTGCCGGTGTTCTGGGTGTTGATCAGCCCGTCGTCGACGGTGCCATTGCAGTCGTTGTCCGTGCCGTCGCAGAGCTCGACCGTCGTCATCGAGGTGTCGCAGACCCCGAAGGTGCCGCTGGGCTGGCAGGTCTGCTGGCCGACGCAGGTGGTCGCTCCGCTGGTCTTGAAGCACGACCGGGTGAAGCCCGTGCCGCCCGGGGTACACACGCACGAATTGTTCGCCGGCACGCACTGCTTCTTCCCGCCCACCAACTGGCAGAGGTTATCGGCGGGGCAGCAGTCGCGCTGGCCGGTTGCTCCCGTGCAGCTGGGGTAGGGAGAAGACGGCTCGCACGACTGGGCGCAGTAGCTGCCGGGGTCGGTGCCGACGGCGACGCAAGAATCGCCAGGCACCACGCAGTCGCTGCTGGTGGCGCACGGCCGGCACTGCGACGTCACCGCCGCCTCACAGACACGCGGGCCGGCCAGCGGCGACGGATAGAAGCCCTTGACGCACTGCTTCGGGGTGCAGGTCAGCGTGCCGGCGATGTCGTCGCACGACGCGGTCGACGGGCCGCCATCGGTGACGAGGTTCTTCAGCGTGACGAAGCAGTCGTTGGTGCACTCGCCGCACGCGCGCACGCTGGTGTAGCCGCCATCGGGGCCACGCAGGCCGTCGTCGATCACGCCATTGCAGTCGTCGTCGACGCCGTTGCAGGTCTCTGCCGTCGGAGTGGGCGCGCTGCACTGGAAGGAGCCGCCCCCGTCGGCGAGCCGGCCGCAGAAGTAGAGGCCCTTGCAGGTGAGCCCGCTGGTGCAGTCGGGGAAGCCCACCAGGCCCGAGGTGTCGAGCGCCGGGTCGGCTTGATCTGCCAGGCCATTGCAGTCGTCGTCGAGGCCGTTGCAGACCTCGGGCGTCGCGGTGCGCGCGTCACAGCCGTTGAAGCTGCCGTTGGGCAAGCAGGTCTCGAAGCCGTAGCAGGTGCCGAGCGCCGCGGTCGTCTTGCAGCTGCGCTTCAACCCGGCGGTCACCGCGCTGCACTCGCACGTCCCCTTGTCCGGCACGCACTGCCGCGCCACCTGGCCTGCGATCGAGATCGATCGGCACGTGAAGCCGTCAGCGCAAGGCGCATCGGTGCAGTCAGAGCCGCAGAAGTTGCCGCCGTCCAATGGCAGACACTTGTCGCCCGCGGCGTTGCAGTCGCTGTTGGCCGAGCAGGGCAGGCACAGGGCTTTGAGCGGCGGGGTGCACAGCGATCGCGCCCCTTCGTTCTTGCACTCCCAACCCTTCGGGCAGCCCGTGCCCGCGCCGGCGGTGTTGCAGAGCACCGTGCAGATGTTGCCGTTGCCCGGGCCCTTCGGCAGGCAGGGGCCGACCGTGCACTCGCCATCGCCGGTGCACGGGTAGCCGAGGCCTCCCGGCTGGCCCGCATCTACCGGCGTGTAGCAGCGGCCATCGACGCACAGCTTGCCGGCGGGGCACTGCGCCGACGTCTTACATTCGCACTTTCCGTCGGCCAGACAGTCGGGCTCGCGCGGGGGCACGAAGCACCCCGCGAGGAGCGCGCTCAGACCTACGACGACCAGGAGGAATCTCATCACCCACCACCGCCGCAGCACGTCGGGCCACGCCTGCGAAGCGGCGGAAGCTACCCCTGAGCACCACCTTCCGCTACTTCAGGAAGGCGGTCATTTTGTCGGCCGCGGTCTCGCCTTCCTTCGGGTCGATGACCACCGCCTTGCCCGGGCCGACCATCACCAGCACGCGGTCACCCAGGGCCAACGCCGCTTTCAGTTCGGGCTTCGCCTTCAGCAGCGCGAAGTACGCGTCTGACAGGTACTTCACCTTCAGCTGCTTCGTCGCGGCGGTGAGGCCCTCGCTGTCGACCCAGCCGCCGCCGCGGTAGATGAAAGTGCGGCCCGCCGCGACGCGCACCGGCTCGCTGTCCTTCGGGCCACCGCTGGACTCCTTCATCTCGCGCATCTTCTTCGCCACCGCGATGCCGGCCTTGCCGTCGGCTGACTCGAGCGCCTTCGACGGCGTCGGCGCGGGCGACTTCGGGCTGTCGGGCATCGCCGCCGAGCCGCGACCGAGGCCCGGGCCTCCTCCGAACGCCTTGTCGAAGTCGTCTTCTTCCCGGCTCGACTCGGCCTTCGCCTTCGGAGCAAACCGCCGCGAGGCTTCCCCTTCCACCCTCTCGTCCCACGGCCTTTCAATCGGGCGCGGCGGCGGGCGGTTGTTCACCGTCGGCATCGGCACGTCTTCGACGACCAGGTACGAGGTGTACGGCGTGACGATGCCGAACTTCTTGCCGAGCATGATCACCTCGTCCTTCAGCTCGGGCTTCTCGCCGCGCAGGCGGATCTCGTCGAGCACGTAGCCGACCTTTCGAATCGCCCACAGCCGGGGAATGAAGTCCTGCGCCTTCGAGTCCTTCGTCGCCGTCGCGCGGAACTCGTAGACCTTCTTCTGCCCGTTGACGAAGCCCGTCAGCACCACCGCACCATCGGCAGGCGTGCGGTACCGACCCATCACCACCAACTGGCTGCCCTTGAAGAGGTCCGGCAGCTTCTTCGGGTACACGTCGAAAGTCGTGAAGGGCCCGAGGTCGAGGCTCAAGTCTGACAGCACCGGGTTGGCGACCTTGTCGAAGAAGCCCGAGATCTTCACCTCGAATTCTTTGCCGTCCTTCACGAAATCACTCGTGCCGTTGCCGTCTTCGGCGAGGCGATCGACGAGGCGCGCATTCAGGTCATCGCCGACCCCGAAGGTGAAGACGCGGCTGCGACCCTTGTTCGCGTCGCGGGCGTGCTTCACGATCGCCGCCTCTTCCGTTTCCCCTACCGTCGGGTGGCCGTCCGTAATGAACATCACCAGGTGCGGCTTCTCACCCTTCCCTTCGCCATCCTTCAGGCCGCGCACCAGCGCCTCGTCGATCGCCGTGCCGCCAATCGCTTCGAAGCTGCCGACGAACTCGATCGCCTTCTTCACGTTGTCCGCGGTGGCGACCTTCGGCTTCTCGAAAAGAGACTCCACATCGGTCGAGAAGCGCACCACGTTGAACTCGTCGTTCGGGTTGAGGCGCGAGACGCAGTACTTCAGCGAGTCGCGCGCCAGCTTGATCCGTTCGCCCATCATCGAGCCCGAGGTGTCGATGACGAAGGTGACGCGCTTGGCGACGATCTCGTTCGCCGGCACTTCGTTGCGGGGGCTTACCAGCGCGATGAAGTAACCCGGCTCTTCCACCGAGCTCCGGTACGTCAGCATCGAGAGGCCGACCGCCTTGTCAGACACCGAGTAGTAGAGGTCGAGGTCCTTCGAGATGTCGGCGCCGGCGCCCAGCTCGAGCCCGACGATCGCCGCGTTCTCGCCCTTGTGGGCGATGCCGAGCTTGTGGGTCGGGGAGTAGATCGAACGCAGCGGCACCTTCGACTTCACGCTCGCGCTGAAAGTGAAGTCCTGCTTCACCTGCAACGCAGGGGCGCCCTTGCTGCCGGCGCCCAGCGGGTAACGGTACCGGTAGACGCCATTCTGCGCATCGAGCACCTGGCTGAAGGTCAGCTCGATGCGCATCTCGCCATTGGCCGGCACGGGAAACACGCGCGCGCGGAAGACGTCCGAGTCGATGTACTCGAGCAGCCCCGGGTCCTGCAGCCGGCGCACGATCCCCTCATAGATGTTCGTCGCCTTGTCCTTCTCGAGGATCTCGCCCTTCGTCTTCTTCCCGTTCATCCACAGGTAGAAGTCCTGCAGCGCCGCGCCCTTCGGCAGCGGGAAGACGAAGTGCGCCTCGAGCTGCCTCGGCCCCGAGTTGACGAACACCTGGTCGACCTTCGTCACCGCCGCGCCGTCTTGTATCTCGGCCGACACGCGCTGGTACTTGATGCCCAGCGGGCCCATGGCCGTGTCCGTGGGGATTAGCATGCCCTGCGCCAGGGCGCCCTCAGCGGCCAGCACCGCCAACAGCCCAAGACACTTGAAGAAATTCGCGGACATGGATCCCCCTCGGGTTTGATGGGCCTTCATCACGATTGAAACGCCCCAGAGGGCAGTCTCGATCTAAAGAGGCGCCCGAAGGGAACACTTTCGCATGGCCACCGCCCAGACCCCCATCGCCAAGGCAACGCCTTTTCCCTGGTACCGCGTCATGCCCGGGCTCTTTGCCGCCGTGCACTGGGCGCTCGAAGGCCTTCGCTGGAACATGTCGAAGGCGATGAACCAGCCGCTGCCGGTGATCTCGGAGCTCGGCTCGCCGCTGGGCGTCGTGCGCCTGCTGCTGGTCGGCTTCGCCGCGTGGTCGCTGTACAGCTGGTACACCGAACAGCCCCCCGCCACGCCGGCGCCTGCCACTGCCGCGCCCATCGACTGGACAAGCTGGCTCTTGCCCCTGTCGCTGGTGGCGATGACGATCATGTTCGCCGTCGTCTTCGTCCACGACGACCCGACCGCGAACCTCACCCAGTTCCTGCTCGCCAGCGGCGGCGCAGCGGTTCTCGGCTGGGGTTATGCGCTCACCCAGAAGGGCCGATCAAAAGACTTCCAGGTGCTGCGCGATCGGCTGCTGCTCGCGTTGGGCATCGGCGGGGCGCTGGCCTACACGAACTTCGGCCACCTGCACTTCGGCAACTTCATCCACGTCTGGGACACGTACCACTACTACATGGGGGCGAAGTACTTCCCCGAGGTGCAGTACGACCTGCTCTACGACTGCGCCGCCGTAGCCGACTCGGAAAGCGGCCTGCGCGAAGTCGCCGCGGCGCGAACCATCACCGACCTGCGCACCAACGTGATGCTGAAGGCGGCCGACGTCGTGGCGCACCCCGAAGTCTGCAAGAACAGCTTCTCGCCGCAGCGCTGGGAAGACTTCAAGCACGACATCGCCTTCTTCCGCGGCAAGGTGAACTCCATTCGGTGGATGGAGATCCACCAGGACCATGGCTACAACGCGACGCCCGTCTGGACGCTGGCCGGGTGGCTGCTGACGAACACCGGCCCTGCCACGCAGAGCCAGGTCGTCACGCTGAACCTCATCGACCCGCTGTACCTCGCCCTGATGGCGCTGATGATCTACTGGGCCTTTGGACCCAGGGTCTTCGCCGTCAGCATGCTGGTGCTCGGCTGCAACTTCCCCGCTCGCTACTATTGGACAGGCGGAGCCTTTCTTCGGCACGACTGGATCTTCTACACGGTGGCCGTCGTCTGCCTTCTGCGGAAGGAAAAGTTCCTGCTCGCGGGCCTCGCGCTCTCCTACGCCACCCTGCTGCGCCTGTTCCCCGGCCTGATGGTGATTGGCCCCCTGCTGGCCGGCATCGAGCTCTTGCGCGTCAACCGCAAGCTCGACCCTGGCTTCGTGAAGTTCGTCGCTGGAGGGGCCCTGGGCTGCGCGCTGCTGATTCCCGCCTCGCTTCAGCTGGGCGGAGGGCTGCAGACGTGGGGCAAGTTCATCCAGAACACCAGCAAGCACGCCAACACGCCGCTGACCAACCACATGGGGCTGCGCACCGTCGTCAGCTACCGGCCCGACACCCGTGGCAGCTGGCTTCGCGACGGCGCCGCCATCGACCCCTGGCAGAAGTGGAAGGACACCCGGGTGAAGAAGTTCCACGAGGCGCAGCCGCTATTCATCCTGCTCCTCATCGGGCTCGCGGCGCTCATCTACCTCGCCGTGCGCCAGACCAAAGGCGCGCTGTGGATCGCAGCCGCCATGGGCACCGGCTACATCGTCGCGGGCGCAGAGCTCACCTGCTACTACTACTGCTTCTTCGTCGGCATGGCCTGCCTGCATGAGCTCAAGCGCGAGGTCGGCCTGGTGTTGATGGTGATGCTCGCCTCGACGCAGGTCATCGCCTCGGCCATCGGTGGGCTGTCGGGCATGCTTGACGATCAGTACACGACGATGACCATCGCTGCGCTGGCCGCCTGCATCTCGGTCTGGTTCCTGTTCAGCAAAGAGGGCGACGCACTCTCGATCGCCCCCGAGCTGCCGGTGACGAACCTCTGGCCGCAAGCCGTGCTCGCAACGGGCCCCGCAGCAGCCGCCGATAAGAAACCGCGCAAGAAGCGCTGAACCGGGTTAGGTCCGCCCGCGGGACAGTGTGTCCGCAAATGGCCCATTGCTGGGGTGTACGCACCGGCTTACTTCCCTCTCGTCGTTAACCCAAATTCAAGGACTGAACATGACCAAGCTCTCTGTTGCGCTCGCCGTTCTCGCCCTCTCGGCCCCCGCCGTCGCCAGCACCTGGAAGTCGGACCCGGCCCACTCGTCGGCCACGTTTGCCGCGAAGCACATGATGGTCTCGACCGTGAAGGGGACCCTCGGCCCGATCAGCAGCACCGTCACCCTCGACGACAAAGACATCACCAAGTCGAAGATCGAGACCACCATCGACGTGTCCAAGATCGATACGGGCAACGAGAAGCGCGACCAGCACCTCACCAGCCCTGACTTCTTTGACGCCGCGAAGTTCCCGAACGCGACCTTCAAGTCGAAGAAGATCGAGAAGGCCGGCGACAAGTACAAGATCACGGGCGACCTGACTCTGAAGGACAAGACGAAGGAAGTCGTCCTCGACGCGACCATCAGCCCGGAGGTCGCCAACCCCTTCTCGAAGGTGGCCACCCGCGGCGTCTCGGCGACCGGCACCATCAACCGTGAAGACTTCGGCCTCACCTGGAACATGCCGGTCGGCGAAGGCGTGTTGGTGGGCAAGGAGATCAAGATCGAGCTCGAAGTCGAGTACACGAAGGAAGAGGGCAAGGCTGCCCCGGCTCCCGCGAAGAAGTAGTCGGCCTTCCATCTCTGTCTTGAATGCCCCCGGGCGCCAAGTGATGGCCCCGGGGTTTTTCTTGTCTGTCGACGAACCAGCGGCTACTTCGCCGCGGCGCCGCAGGTCTTCAGGCCGTCGCACGACGTCTGGCACACCGGGCCCGTCTTCAGGCACTGGGCGTCGTCGACGCACTGCTTGGTGCAGATCTTCTTGCCCGACGAAGCGCAGACGCCACTCGCGTCCTTCGCCTTCACATCGAGGCACGACAGGGCGGGGCCACAGTCGGCGTTCGCCGTGCAGGTGACGCCGATGTCCTGGCTGATTCCACAACCCGCCATCACCAGCGCGGCCACTACCAGGAGGCGCTTCATGCCGTCTTCGCCTTCATCGACCCGCTGCTGTTCTCGCGGCGCGTCTGCCGTTCGTCCAACCAGATGACCAGCGGGCTCGCGATGTACACCGACGAGTAGGTACCAACCACGATGCCCACCAGCATCGCCGCCGCGAAGTCGAAGATCTCGCCGACGCCAAAGATGAGCAGACCAACCAGCGACAGCGAAGTGACCCCGCCCGTGAGAATCGTGCGCGACAGCGTGTCGTTGACCGCGATGTTGATGATCTCGGGAAGCGGCTTGCCCTTGTACCGCGCCATCTCTTCCCGAATCCGGTCGTAGATCACGATCGTGTCGTTGATCGAGTAACCAAGAACTGTCAGCAATGCGGCGATCGACGTCAGATTGAACTCGCGCCGGCTAATCAGGTAGTAGCCGGCGACCATGATGATGTCGTGCGTCATCGCCAACAGCGCGCCCGGGCCGAACTTCAGGTCGAAGCGGAAGGCGACGTAAATCAGAATCGCGAACATCGCGTACAGCAGCGCCATGATGCCCTTGTTGCGCAGCTGCTTGCCGACCGCGGGGCCGACGTAGTCGACGCGCCGAACCTCGTACTTCTTGCCCTCGAGGCCTGCCGTCAGCGCCGTCTTCACCTTGTCCGCCATACCGGCCGAGACGACCTGGTAGTCGAACTGGCCGTTTTCCTGGCCAAGGAACCGCACTTCCTTCGTGCCCAGCCCCGTCGCTTCGATCGCGTCCTTGATCTTCTGCTTCTCGAGCTCGGTCTTGCTGCGGAAGTTCAAGAACCCGTTTTCGAGGTCCGGCTTGCGCATCTCGGTGATCTCCCCGAGCCCGCGAATCGCCGTCTCGGCCGTCTGCGCCGCTTCCGCGGTCAGCTGGGTCACGCCGCCCATGCGCAGCAGAAACGAGTTCTCGCTCGCCCCGCCAATCGCCTGAACCTGCGGGTCCGGCAGACCACCCTTGTGCGCCGCCTGCCGCACTTCGGCCGCGGTGATGCTGTCGGCAAACTTCACCTCGACCAGCGTTCCACCCGCGAAGTCGACCCCGAAGTTGAAGCCGAAGATCGCGATGCCCACGATGATCGCGATGTTGATCACCGACGAGACGAAGAGCGCCGGGCGGCGCTTGCCGATGAAGTCGATGCTCGTCTTGTTTTTGATGATTTGCATTTGGCGAGCGTCCTTTAGACCGACACCGACGTGGCGTTGCGGCCGTGCACGATCCAGGTCGTGATCGTCCGGGTCACCACAATCGAAGTGAAAAGCGAAGCGACGATGCCGATGATCAGCGCCGTCGCGAAGCCCTGCACCGGCCCCGTGCCGGTGAAAGCGAGAATGAAGCCTGCGATCAGCGTCGTGACGTGCGCGTCGAAGATCGTCCAGAACGCGCGGTCGTAACCCTGATCCACCGCCGAACGGGCTGACTTGCCCGCCGCCAGTTCCTCACGAATGCGCTCGTTGATCAGCACGTTCGCGTCGACCGCGATCCCCAGCGTGAGCACGAAGCCCGCGATGCCCGGCAGGGTCAGCGTCGCGCCGAACAGCGCCAGGCCCGCCAGAATCAGCGCGCCGTTGAGAATCAGCGCCACGTCGGCCACGAGACCAGCGACCCGGTAGTAGATGGCCATGAAGAGCACCACCAGCAGCAGGCCGACGATCGCCGCCAGCGCGCCCTTCTTGATCAGCTCGTCACCCAGCGACGCGCCGACCTGGCGAATCTCGCCGACCGCGACCGGCGCAGGCAGCGCGCCCGCCTTCAGCACCAGCGCCGTCATCTGCGCTTCCTTCAGCCGTTCGTCGAGGCTGCCCTTGCGGCCCAGCGTGATCCGGCCCGAGCCGCCGGCGATCTTGTCCTGAATCGTCGGCGCCATCACCACGTTGTCGTCGAGCACGATCGCCATCCGGCGGCCGACGTTCTTGCTGGTGAGATTCTCGAGATCGCGCGCACCCTGCGCATCGAACTGGAAGTTCACTTCGGCGCTGTTGTCCGTCTGGCTCTGGCGCGCTTCGGCGTTGGTGAGCGAGTCGCCCGTCAACGGAATGTCCTTCTCGACCAGCATCGTCGTGTACTTCTCGCAGGCCTTCTTCTTCGAGGCGCTCTCGACGCAGTGCAGAAGGATCTGCTTGTTCGGCGGCGCCTTGTCCTTCAGGTACTCGAGCAGCACTTCGCGGTTCGTCCCCTCGAACTGGGGGAACCCTTCGTCGCTCTTCGTCACCAGCGTGATGCCGCTGGCCGCGTCGGGCGGCGTCTTGTCGTGGAGCTCCTGGAAGAAGTTGCTCGGGTCGAGCAACCGGAACTCGAGCTGCGCGGTGGTGCCGATGAGCTCCTTCGCCTGCTCGGGATCCTGCTGGCCCGGCAACGAAATCTGAATCGAGTCGGTGCCGACCTTGCGCACGTCGACTTCCGCCACGCCCCACTTGTCGATGCGGCGCCGGATGACGAGCATCGCCTGGCTCACCGATTCTTCTTCGAAGAACTGCACCTGGTTGTCGCGCAGGTGAAGGCGCAGCTCACCGCCGTCGCGCGAGACCCTGCTGAAGTCTTCAAAAGTCGCGAGCACTTCCTTCTCGATCGCGTCCATCGTCGCGGGGTCCGTAGCCGCCAGCGTCAGCTCGAGCTTCTCGGGGTCCGAGGTCACCTTCACCTCGCCCAACTTCTTCTCTTTCACCCAGTTGGCGATCTGCACGCCGCGCCGTTCATTGCGCTTGATGAGGGCGGTCTTGGTGTCGACGCGCATCACCATGTGAATGCCGCCCTGAAGGTCGAGCCCCAGCGACAGGCGGTGCTTGCCCGCGGGCGCGAAGGCCGGCATGCGCTCGTCGAGCACCGCGAAGTTGTTGCGATCCTTCCGGTCGACGACGAACAGCGAGTAGTAGGTCGGAATCAGGTACCAGGCCGAGCCGAGCGCGACGAAGGCGATGACTGCGACACGCGTCCACCAGTTGCGATCCATCACTTCACCTCTTCCTTTTTAGCGTCGTCCTTGACCGGCTCGTCACCGACGGTGACCTTGCCCTGAATCGCGGACTTCAGGATTCGCAGCTTCACGCCCGAGCTCACCTCGAGCGTGATCGTCTTGTCCGTCACCAGCGCGATCTTCCCCAGAATGCCGCCCGAGGTGACCACGTCGTCGCCCTTCTTCAGGCCGGCGATGAGGTTCTGTTGCTCTTTCACCTGCTTCTGCTGCGGCCGAATCAGCACGAAGTACATGATCGCGGCGAGGCCGGCGAAGAAGAGCAGGTTGGTGGTGCCGCCACCCATGGCCTGTGCGAGTACGAGAAACGAGTGAACCACGATGGATTTCCTGCCTTTAGATGGGTGGCTGGCTAAGGCTGCAAAGGGGCGCCGCATAGCAGGCGGGGGTGGGCCCTGCAAGCCAACTGGTCTTCTCTTCCCGAGAGGTTGTGGTACACGCCGCGGCCATGAAACGCGCCTTGGCCACGTTCGCCGTCCTCCTGCTCGTCGGTTGCAACAACCTCGGCGCCGTCGGAGCCGCCTGCACCACCGCCACCGACTGCGACCTCGGCCTCAGCTGCAACACCGAGGTTCCCGGCGGTCTCTGCACCCACGGCTGCAGTTTTGCGGGCGCCGAGCTTTCCGAGTGCCCCGCCAACAGCGTCTGCACGGCGATCGCAGCGCGCACCCTGGCCTGCGCCCCGAAGTGCACCACCGACGCCGACTGCCGCGAGAAGCACACCTGCTCCGGCAACACCGGCACCACCGTCAAGTCATGCCGGCCGAACCCGGCGTAGAGCCAGGTTTTTCTCGCTGCGCCTTCAGGAAGTCGCCATAGCGATCCTGTTCGATCGCTTCGCGCACCTGTCGCATCAGGTCCAGGTAGTAGTGAAGGTTGTGAAGCGTGTTGAGCCGCATCGCGACCAGCTCTTCCGACACGTACAGGTGCCGCAGGTACGCGCGCGAGAAGGTGCGGCACGTGTAACAACTGCACGCGGGGTCCAGCGGCCCGTTGTCCTGCGCGTGCTTGGCGTTCTTGATCACCACCTTGCCCTGGGAGGTGAACATCAGCCCGTTGCGCCCACTGCGCGTCGGCATCACGCAGTCGAACATGTCGATGCCCGCCCCCACGCACGTCACCAGGTCCAGCGGAGTCCCCACCCCCATCAGGTACCGCGGCTTGTCCTTTGGCAGCAGCGGCGCCGAAAAGGCCACCCCCGCATGCATCGCCTCGGGCGCCTCGCCTACGCTGTAGCCGCCCAGCGCGTACCCTGGCAGGTCCACCGCGCACACTTCCTCCGCGTGCCGCCGCCGCAGGTCTTCGTGCATTCCGCCCTGGACGATGCCGAACAGCGAGGTGCGCTGCCGGCTCCACGCCTTTGCGCAGCGGTGAAGCCAACGCGTCGTGCGGGCCAGCGATTCTTCGAGCCGCGGCCTTTCCATCGTCGATGCCGGGCACTCGTCGAAGGCCATCATGATGTCAGGCCCCAGCACTTCCTGGATCTCAATGGATCTTTCGGGGCTCAACATGATCTTCGCGCCGTCGAGGTGAGAGGCAAACGCCGCGCCTTCCTCGGTGATCTTCCGTCGCTCGGCGAGGCTGAACACCTGGTAGCCGCCCGAGTCCGTCAGCATCGGCTTGTCCCACGAGATGAACTGGTGCAGCCCCCCCTGCCCTGCGATCAAGGCTTCACCCGGCCGCAACATCAGGTGGTACGTGTTTCCAAGGATGATCTGCGCCTGCAGCGTCAGCAGATCATCAGGAGCGATCGCCTTCACGCTCCCCGCCGTCCCCACCGGCATGAAGATCGGCGTCTCGATCGTTCCGTGCGGCGTGTGAAGCCTGCCCCGGCGCGCGCCCGTCTGCGCGTCCACGTGCAGAAGCTCGAACCGCACCACCGACGCAGCGACCCGCTGATCCCCTCTCAGCTCGGCAGACGGAAGCGTCATCCCTGCCCCGCGGCGTCGTCGATGAACATCGAGTCTCCATAGCTGAAGAACCGGTACTGCTGGGCCACCGCCTCCGCGTACGCCTTCAGCGTCGACTCCCTTCCGGCAAACGCGCTCACCAGCATCAGCAGCGTCGACTTTGGTAGGTGGAAGTTCGTCACCAGCGCGTCCACCACCTTGAACTCGAACCCCGGGAGGATGAACAGCCCCGTGTCGACCTCGCCCGCTTCTCCACCCAGCGACTCCAGCGTTCGCACCACCGTCGTGCCGACCGCCACGACCCGCCCAGCTCTCGCGATCGCTTCCGCCGTCGCCACCGGAATCCGACACCGCTCCGCGTGCATCTTGTGCGCGGCCAGCGAGCCGTCACGCACCGGCAAGAACGTGCCCGGCCCCACGTCCAGCGTCACGAAGGCTGTCTCGATGCCGCGCGTCTTCAAGGCTTCGAAGACCGCCGGCGTGAAGTGCAGCCCCGCCGTCGGCGCCGCCACCGACCCCTTCGCCTTCGAGTACACCGTCTGGTAGCGCTCGGCGTCTGCCTCGTCTGGAGCGCGCGCGATGTACGGTGGCAACGGCAGCCTCCCCGCCTTTTCGATCGCCGCCGCCAGCGTCGGCAGCGGCGAGGTGAACCGCACCACGTACTCGCCATTTCCCGACGACTCGAGGATCTCGGCCTTCAGGCCTGCCTCGAGCTCGACGTGCGTCCCCGCCTTCAACCCCTTGCTCGCCTGCCCCAGACACAGCCACTCGACCTGCTGGTCGGCTTCCAGCGCCACGTCGGTGCGCAGCAGCTGCGCTGCCGGCCTCACCAGCAGCAGCTCGACCTTGCCGCCCGTGCCCACTTTTTTTCCCAGCAGCCGCGCCGGAATCACCCGAGCGTCGTTGAACACCAGCAGGTCACCTTCGCGAAGCAGCGAAGGCAGCTCGGTGAAGCGGCGGTGATCGATGGTGCCGGTGGTCCGACCCAGCACCAACAACCGCGACGCATCGCGCTCGGGCAACGGGGCCTGCGCGATCAAACCATCGGGCAGCGTGAAGTCGAAGTCTGAGGTCTGCACCCTGCGCTGGTTAGTACAAAACCTGCAACTCGGTGCCCGGGTAGTAGTGCGCGAGGATCTCTTTGTAGTCAGCGCCGCGGTCGGCGAGCACCTTCGCGCCCCACTGGCACAGGCCCGCGCCGTGGCCGAACCCCGAGCCATGAATCGTCCACCCTGAAGACGACGGCTCGACCTCGAACTGCAGGCTCTTCAGCTTCATGTACCCAAGCCGCTCGCGAAACGTCACCGCGTCCATGCTGCGGTTCGGAGCGAAATGTACCCGCTTCGCCCGCCCCGTCGCCGTCCGGCCTTCGATCTTCATCCCCAAAGGCTTGCTGCCCAGCGCGGCCTTCAGGTCTTCGTTGCTGAACGCCGTCTTCCATTGGCTGGTCGGCAGCTTTCCGCAAGGGCACGCCACCGGTCTCAGATACGGCAGGTCTCTTCCCAGCGCGTTGGCCCCCGACTCGGTGCGCCCGCCGCAGCTCGCGTGGAAGTACGCCTCGATCGGCTGGAGATCGAAGGTCAGCACCAGGCCGCGCGTCGCCTCGACTGCCTCGCGCGTGCGTGGATCTTCCGCCTTCAGGCCGCCATAGACCTGGCTGATCACGCTGCTGCCCAGGTGGTACGGCTGGCTGTACTGCTCGAGCTTCTTCTGCAGCGCGTACGTGCGCGCTGCGATCGCCTGCGCCTTCAGCGCCTCGAGTGGGAAGGACCTCGGCATCTCGCTGCCGAGCACGCCGACCAGGTAGTCCTCCAGCGGCAGCACGTTCACCAACAGCACGCCCTGCCCCTGCGCCACCGCGACCACGTCGCCGCGCACCACCATGCCGTTCACCTTCAACGGCCGATCGCCCGGAACTCCCGCGTCACGCGCCAGCGGCCCGGCCCGAAAGCGCAGCGCATCGCCGATGATCGGTTCCCCATTCACCGTCAGCTTCCCGTTCACCCGCGTCACCGTCAGCCGGTTCGAGCCCACGGCCATGAAGCGGGCCTCTTCGAGGTCCTCGCCCGCCGCCAGCGCCTCGCCTTCGATCTGCACCGACGGCACCAAAGGCCCCATCTGCACGCGCATGGTCTCGGCCGCGTTCGCGGGCTGACACATCAGCAACAGCAGCAGCACCAATCGGTAGGACATGCGCGCACCAGTGTACGGGCCGTAGATCCCCCCTCAAGAAATTGGCAGAAGGGCCTGCCGTGACCCCCGCCGAGCTTCATGCAGCCCTCGCGCAGATGAACCCCCGCGCGGCGCAGACGCTGATCTTCGCTTGCGTCGAGGGCCGCCCGGTCGAGGAGTGCGCCGCCCTCTACGGCGTCGGCCTGCCCCAGTGGGAAGTGCTCTTCTTCGAGGCCGCCCGCGGGCTGCTCGGCCAGACCCAGCCGCTGTCCGACGCCGATCGCCGGGCCCAGGCCACCGCGCTCGCTTCATCCGCCCCTTCGCCCCTCTCCGACGCGCTCGCAAGCCTCGCCGCCCACGCCGACGAAGTGCAGCGCCTGCGCATCGAGGCCGAGCGCGCCGCCGCCTTGTCCCCCGCGCGCGCCCGCGAGACCTGGGTGCGCCGCGTCGCCGTCGCGCTCATCATCGGCGTCTCGCTCTTCGTCTGGCTCCGAGAGCGCAACGCCCCCACCCCTGCGGCGCCGTCACACAATCCTTTACCGCCCCGCAAGGTGGGCTAAGCCTTCCGTCATGAAACGCCTCTTTCTCGTCCTCGCGCTCTCCTTCGGCTTCCTCGCCTGCCCCAAAGAGACCCCCTCGAACCTGGCCGGCACGGACGACGAGCAGATGGACAGCTTCGCGTCCCAGCTCGAAGAGCTCCGCAGCCGAACCGACCTGAAGTGCGACGAGTGGTGTTCTTTGAAGGAAAAGGCCTGCGGCCTGTCGAAGAAGTCATGCGACATCGCCAACAAGCACACCGACCGTGACGACTTCCAGAAGCGCTGCGTCACGTCCCAGGAAGACTGCGCGAAATACATCGAAGGCTGCGCCTCATGCGCGAAGTAGCCAGCAAGCGTTAGGCTTCAATCCATGAGAACTGCCCTCCTCCTGGCCGCGCTCGTTTTCGCCGCCCCTGCCCTGGCCGGGGACGATCTGAGCCCCGAGAAGGTGGCGCAGATCGAACGCGACACCGACAAGGCGCTGAAGGCGGTCGACAAGAAATTCGGCAACAAGAAGTCGTCCGAGCTCAGCAGCGACGAGCGCAAAGAGATCATCAAAGAACGCTCGGCCACCGAGAAGGCCGTGCTCGAGAAGCACAACGTCGAGCCCCGCGCGTACATCAGCTACACCGCCCGTCAGAGCCGCGCCGATCGCGCCGCCACCAAAGAGGCGGGCGAAGCGCTCGAAGCCAAAGAGCACGCGGCCCAGGCCGAGAAGGAAAAGCTGGCCGCCGGCGGCCCGAAGGAAATCGTCATTCAGCGCGGCGGCGCTGGCAAAGACCCCATCATCATGGAAGAGAAGGAAGGGGCGCCGCCCATCGTCGAGAAGGGTCTTCCCCAGGAAGCCATCGACGATCAGGCAGCGGCCAGCCAGATGACGGACTCGTCAACCGAGGCCGCGTCAAAATCCAAGAAGTAGGCGCCAACCGAGCGAACCGTTGTTGCCAGCCCCGCACGGGGCTGGCGGGTGAGCGAGGCAGCCGTGAGGCGCGAACCGAGCGAACCGTTGTTGCCAGCCCCGCACGGGGCTGGCGGGTGAGCGAGGCAGCCGTGAGGCAGCTTTAGCGCGCCGTCCAGACTTCGTCGTATGGACACGAGCAGTCCTTCTCTTCGGGCTCCGGGTACACGTACCGCTCGTTCTTGTAGTTGCGGAAGACCGTCGCGTCGGCGCCCTTCTCAATCACGTACTCCGGCTGCAACGTCACCTTCCCGCCCCCGCCCGGCAGGTCGACGGCCAGGTGCGGCACCGCCAGCCCCGTCGTGTGCCCGCGTAGCTGCTCGAGGATCTCGATGCCCGCCGAGATGGGCGTTCGCAGATGCTCGAGCCCCTGCGCCACGTCCATCTGGTGCAGGTAGTACGGCCGCACCCGCATCTTCAGGCTCTGGTGCGACAGCTCTTTGATGATCCGCGCACTCGAGTTCACCCGGCGCATCAACACCGCCTGATTCTCGACCGGCACCCCGTGGTCTACCAGCCGTTCGCACGCCTCGCGCGCTTCTGGCGTGATCTCCTTCGGGTGGTTGAAGTGCGTCACCACGAAAAGCGGAGCGAACCTTCGCAGCAGCTTCGCCAACGCATCATCGACGCGCATCGGCAGACACACCGGCAGCCGCGTCCCGATGCGAATCATCTCGACGTGCGGAATCTCGCGCAGCGGCTCCAACAGCTGCTCGAGCCGGTCGTTCGACAGCATCAACGGGTCGCCGCCCGAGATCAGCACGTCCCGCACCTCAGGGTGCGCCTTCACGTACGCGATGCCCTTCTGCAGTTCCGTGCGCGACAGCTCGGCCTCGCCACCCTTGGTGAGCCGCCGCCGGGTGCAGTGCCGGCAGTAGACGGAGCACGAGTCCACCGCGAGAAACAACACCCGGTCGGGGTACTTGTGAACGATGGCCTCAGCCGGCCGCGTCTTGTCTTCGCCCAACGGGTCCAGCAGCTCGCCTGGCCGCACCCTCGCCTCTGCTTTAACCGGAATCGCCTGCATCCGCACCGGGCAGAACGGGTGGTTTTCGTCGATCAGCGACAGGTAGTACGGCGTGATTCCCAGGCGGAAGATGTTTGCAGTCTCTTCGCAGCCCGCGATCTCATCTGCCGTCAGCGTCAGCAGCTTCCCCAACGCCGCAGGTGTGCGCACCGCGTGGCGCAGCTGCCAACGCCAGTCGGCCCACTCCGCGTCTGTCGCGCCGGGGAAAAGGCTCTGCCGCGACATCGGTTACGCCTCGTGGCCGTGCTCGGCCCACCACTTCTGACCCGACTCGGGCAACAGGTAGAGCGGGTCGTAGTACTCGTACTTGCGATCCAGTGCGTCCGCCTCGTCCTCGATGCCCGTGCGGTAGTTCTTCGTCCAGTAGCTGATGCCCTTCTCGCGGTCGTACTCTGCGACCTGGTGCACCCACCGCTTCCCGACGAAAGGCACGTCACACACGATGCGCGGCGTCGCGAAGCCCGGCATGTAACCCATGATGTCGTGCTGCAGCTTCTGCGCTTCCGCGACGCTCAACCGCCAGTGCTCGGCGTTGGGGATCATGTCGCACATGTAGAAGTAGTACGGCAGGATCCGCGCGTGATCGAGCAGCATGAAGGACAGCTCGAGCAGGTCCTTCGACGTCGAGTTCACCCCGCGCAGCAGCACGCCCTGGTTGCGCACGTCGCGGAACCCGAGCTCGAGAATCTTCTTCGCCGCCCGCCCCAGCAGCGGCGTCACCTGGTTCGCGTTGTTGACGTGCGTGTGCAGCGCAAGGTCGACGTTCCTTTCGAAAGCCTTCTTCGACAACCGGTCGAACGCCTTCAGCACCGAGTCCTGCAGGAAGTGCTGGGGGATGCCCATCAGCCCCTTCGACGCCAGGCGGATGTCGCGAATGTTGGGGATGTCCATCAGCGCACTGACGAAAGCCTCGAGCTGCGCGATCGGCACGTTCGCCACGTCGCCGCCTGACACCACCACGTCACGCACCTGCGGGGTCTTCTTCAGGTACTCGAGAATCTGCTGGTGGCGGTCGGGCTGCGGCGTGTGGAACTTCAGCTTGTCGACCTGCGGCACGCTGTTGCCCACCAGATCCATGCGCGTGCAGTGGCCGCAGTACTGGGGGCACGTCGACAGCAGTTCGGCCAGCACCTTCGTCGGGTACCGGTGCGTCAGGCCTTCGACCTTCCACATCTCGGCTTCGTGCAGCGAGTCGCGCGACGAGCGCGGGTGGTTCGGGAAGTCCGTACGGCGATCATCGAACGCGGGCAGCATGTACCTGCGCAGCGGGTCACCCCACAGATCCTCGAACTTCATCGTGTTGATCATGTGCGGCGTGATCAACATCGACATCGTCGCCCGCTCGCGCAGGTCGCGATCCATGCTCTCGGCCAGCGTGTCGGGCAACAGCGCGCCCAGCGCGGCCTTCAACTCTTTGAGGTTCTTGACGGTGTGCTTGCGCTGCCACAGCGCGCTTTCCCAGTCGGCAACGCTCACCCCCTTGTATCCGGGGATCCGGTTCCAGTCGGGCTCGACGAATTCACGGGTGAGCGGATACCGAAACGGCTGTTGAGCGGGCGGGGGGTTCACCATGCCCCGCTCTATAACCGAAACGCGCTGCCCTTACGCGCCGGGGATCTCGATGCCCTTGAGCACGGAAGTCTGGTCCGCCTCGATCGTGATCTCCTGCGGTGGGCTCGCCTTCCCGTTCAGCTTGAAGATGACCTTGTGCTTGCCCGCCGGCAGCTCGAGCGCGCTCGAGATCGCCACCGGCGTCTTCCTCCCGGTGTTCTTCCCGTCGATCCACACCTCGGCGCCCGCCGGCTTCGACGCGCACGCGAGCTTGCCCTTGCCCTTCCCCGCCACTGGCTTCTCTTCCTTCGGGGGAGGCGGCTCCGCCTTCGGCTTCGGCTCTGCCTTCGGTTCGGGCTCCTTCTTCGCCACGGGCTCGGGCTTCGGCTTCGGCTCCGCTTTCGGCTCGGGCTCCTTCTTCGCCACCGGCTCGGCCTTTGGCTTTGGCTCCTTCTTCGCGACGGGCTCGGGCTTCGGCTTCTCTTCCTTCGGCGCCGGCTCGGGCTTTGCGTCCGTCACGTCCTTCTCGAGCACGACGTATTTGTCGATCTCAGCCAGCTTGTCGACGTTCTCGATGTTGAAGGTGTAGACCTTGAACCCGTCTTTCTTCGCCACCAGCACGTGTGGCTTATCGAGTGTCAGCCCCTCGACCTTCGCGCGCGGGCTCTTACCGGCCTTCTTGCCGTCGACCGTGAACTCGACGTTCGGCTCGTCGCTGCTGATGTTGACCGTGTACGCCTTCAGCTCGGGCTTCACTTCGGCTGGCCTGGCTTCAGTCGGCTTCGTCTCCGAGGGGGGCGGCTTCGCTTCCGTCGGCGCCGGTTTCTTCTCTTCGCCCCGCGCCGGAGGCCCCGTTGGGTTCAGCACCACGGGCAGCGCCAGCATCTGGTTGCCGCTGAGGTGCACCTTCAGCCGCTTGCGCTGGTAGGCCTTCGAGGCCGGAATCACGTCGACAAAGTAGTCGCCCGGGTCGAGTTCGATCGCCTGCGCTCCGTCGTACGTATTCTCGCCGCCTTCCGCCGTCTTCGACACCTTCACCGTGAAAGGACCTTCGGGTGTGGTCTGAATCGCCAGGCGGGCGGGGTTGTTCGCCAGCATCAGCACCGAGATCAGCCCCATCAGGATGATGATTGCGCCACCGATGCCGCCGAAGATCACCAGCCTCTTGCGGCTGGGCGGCATCGACGCCACCACACTGTCGTTCTTCCTCGGCTGCGACCGGCGCACGGGCCGCGGCTTCGGAGGTATCGTCGCGTTCGTCGGGTCCACAGAGGCCTGCTCTTCCTCTTCCTGGGGCTCCTCGTCGACCGAGGCCCGCCCCTGCCCGTCGGTATCGTCGCTCGAGCTGACATCGCCCAACGCGTCGTTGTCTTCCGAAGCTTCTTCCTCGTCGCCCTCTTCGCCGTGCTCTTTGAAGAGCCGCGTCGTCGGAACCTGAGGCCTTTCGCCCGTCGAGTCGTCGCCCGGCTTCGGCGCCAGCGGCGACGGGCCGACCATCGTCTGTCCGCTGTACTCCGGGGCATCGCCAATCACGATCTTCTGCTTCGCACCCGACTTGTTCGCGTTCGACCTTTCGATGGTCTCGACGAACTTCTGGTTTGCGGAGGTGTCGCTGCCCTCTTCCTGCTCCATCGCCGGCCGGAACCCGGTTTGATCGATGGGCTGCATGTCGTCGCCTTCCGACGATCCCGTCGAGAATCCGCTGCCCTTCGTCTCGCTGCCCGCCGAAGCGGTGCCGGCGCCGTTCTTCCGTTTCGGCGGCATCGTCGCGTCGAAGCCCCCTTCGGAAAAGCTCCCCGTGGGGATGTCTTCCTGCATTTCGGCCGACGGTACGGCATTGGCGGTCGCATCGGCCTGCATGAAGGGCGAGATCCCGACGCTCGTCTTCAGGTTCTCGCGCATCAGGTCGCCATCGACGATCTGGGTCCGGTCACCCGCCCCGTCCATCTCGGCCAGCTCTTCGGCCGACGGAGGGGGGATGTTCACCGTGTCATTGCCAATCGCCGCCGACACGGCGGCCGCCGCATTGCCCACCACCGTGCTGATGCCCAACTGCGGCAGCGACTGCGAGGAAAGCCTGGGGCGCGGAGACGCCAGCGGCGCCGACGGCACCGGGTGGCTGCCCGTGGCGGGAATCGGCTGGGCCGTGTTGCGCCGCTTGTTGGGCGGTGGCTGCGCCAGCACCCCAGACTGCTCAATCTCGTCCGGACGGCCGATCGACGCAAACCGATGCATCTTCTCGTCTTCGCGAAAGAGGTCTTCGGCAAACGCCTCTTTCATGAACGACGCGAGGTGCTTGGCCGAATAGATCGCGTCCCCCGCGAGGAGGAACCGCATCAGGTCTTCCTGCAGATCCGAGGCCCACTGGTAGCGATCTTCCGCTTCGCGGGCGAGCGACTTCATCAACACCTTCTCGAGCCCGGCCGGGATGTTCGGGTTGAACTGCCGGGGGGTCGGAACTTCGGCGTTGCGAACCTTCTCCAGCGTCGAGAAGTCGGACTCGCCGACGAACAGCTTTTCGCCCGTCAACATCTCGTAGAGGATGACGCCGACCGCAAAGATGTCGCTGCGGCGGTCGATGGGCAGACCCCGCACCTGCTCGGGCGACATGTACCCGAACTTTCCCTTCAGGATCCCCGCCTGGGTCTTCTGGCTCCGGTTCGCGGCCTTCGCGATGCCGAAGTCGATGATCTTCACCTCGCCCTCGTAGCTGCAGAGGATGTTCTGGGGCGAGACGTCGCGGTGAATGATGTGGAGCTCCTGGCCGCGCGCGTCCTTCTTGCGGTGCGCGTAGTCCAGGCCTTCGCAGATCTTCGAGCCCACGTAGACGGCCTGCGCCGTCGGCATGATCTCCTTCCGCCGGCGATGCCGCTCGAGCATCGTCCGCAGATCGCGCCCCGAGACGTACTCCATCGCAATGAAGAACGCCTCGTCGTGCTTCCCGAGCTCGTGGATGTGAACGACGTTCGCATGGTTCAGCTGAACGCTGATCCGCGCTTCGTCGATGAACATCGTGATGAACTCTTCATCCTCCGCCATCGTGGGGAGGATCTTCTTGATCGCGAGGATTCGTTCGAACCCTTCGACGCCAAAAGCCTTCGCAATGAACACCTCGGCCATGCCGCCGACGTTCACGCGCTCCAGCAGCAGGTACTTGCCGAAGATGGTGGGCTTACGCATTTCTGAGCAGGGCGCGGTATCGGAAAAGCCTTAGCCGTTCCGCATGCTTGGGAATCAAAGTAGCGGGCAGCTTAGTGCGAACCCGTCGGCCAAGGCAACGCACGAATCAAAGCAAAAGTTCCCTAGCACCAAAAGCGAAAACCCCGACCGCCATCAGGCGATCGGGGTTTTCTAACAAAAAAGATGCGGCAGCGACCTACTCTCCCACGCGGTCTCCCGCGGAGTACCATCGGCTCTGGAGGGCTTAACTTCCGTGTTCGAGATGGGAACGGGTGTGACCCCTCCGACATAGCCACCGCAAAACTGTCAAAAGTCACATACGAAGGGAGAAATTCAACTTCAAGCTGTATCAAAAGTTCTCGGGGCCGCGTTCGCAAAGGAACGCAGGGCCTCGGCCTCAACCTCGACACTCCTGGCCTGATTTGCAGACATTGCTGTCTTGCATTTCAAGTCTTCAAGAGACGGAGGAAAGCAAGCCTCACGACCAATTAGTACCGGTAAGCTGAACGCATTGCTGCGCTTACACACCCGGCCTATCAACGTAGTAGTCTCCTACGGGTCTTCAGGGGGATTACTCCCCGGGAGGCCAAATCTTGAGGTCGGTTTCCCGCTTAGATGCTTTCAGCGGTTATCCAATCGACACATGGCTACCCAGCGGTGCCCCTGGCGGGACAACTGGTACACCAGAGGTGTCTCCAACCCGGTCCTCTCGTACTAAGGTCAGATCCTCTCAAGCCTCCTACGCCCATGGAAGATAGGGACCAAACTGTCTCACGACGTTTTGAACCCAGCTCGCGTACCGCTTTAATTGGCGAACAGCCAAACCCTTGGGACCTGCTCCAGCCCCAGGATGCGATGAGCCGACATCGAGGTGCCAAACCTCCTCGTCGATGTGAACTCTTGGAGGAGATAAGCCTGTTATCCCCGGAGTACCTTTTATCCGTTGAGCGATGGCCCTTCCATACAGAACCACCGGATCACTATGACCTGCTTTCGCACCTGCTCGACTTGTCAGTCTTGCAGTCAAGCTCCCTTATGCCATTGCACTCGACGCCTGGTTTCCAATCAGGCTGAGGGAACCATCGCGCGCCTCCGTTACTCTTTAGGAGGCGACCGCCCCAGTCAAACTACCCATCAGACAGTGTCTCGATCCCCGATAAGGGGACACGGTTAGACACCAGAAATCAACAGGGTGGTATTTCACTTTTGCCTCCACTGAACCTAGCGGCCCAGCTTCAAAGGCTCCCACCTATGCTACACAGTCAATCCCTAGTGTCACTGTCAAATTGTAGTAAAGGTTCACGGGGTCTTTCCGTCTTTCCACGGGTAAACTGCATCGGCACAGCTATTTCAATTTCGCTGAGTCCCTCTCCGAGACAGTGCGGAAGTCGTTACTCCATTCGTGCAGGTCGGAACTTACCCGACAAGGAATTTCGCTACCTTAGGACCGTTATAGTTACGGCCGCCGTTTACTGGGGCTTCGGATCAGCGCTTCGCCTTGCGGCTGACGCATCCCCTTAACCTTCCAGCACCGGGCAGGAGTCAGACCCTATACGTCGGCTTCTCGCCTTCGCAGAGTCCTGTGTTTTTGGTAAACAGTCGCTACCGCCTATTCTTTGCAACCCAATTCGGCTTCGTCTGTACGACTACACCTACTTTGGGCACACCTTCTTCCGAAGTTACGGTGTCAATTTGC
>Ga0209181_10000011_pt1:35000-280150 | contig 280150 bp, 235 predicted proteins | sample MAT05_FD_187208 | JGI IMG/M metagenome (GOLD analysis project Ga0209181, IMG submission 187208) | Freshwater microbial communities from Lake Fryxell liftoff mats and glacier meltwater in Antarctica - MAT-05 (SPAdes) (version 2) | ecosystem: Environmental > Aquatic > Freshwater >...
TTCTCTTCGGTCTTTTCTTTCATTGGGCCTATTCGACGTTCTGAACCTGCTCGCGCACGCGCTCGAGCTCCACCTTCAAGGCCACGATTCGGCTCGAGATTTCAGGATGTTGGCTCTTCGAGCCGGTGGTGTTCACTTCGCGGTGCATCTCCTGAACGAGGAAATCCATCTTTCGGCCGGTGGGCTCCTTCTCTGCGAGGAGCGTATCGAATTGCTCGAGGTGGGACGAAAGCCGGGTCAGCTCTTCAGCCACGTCGGTGCGCTCGGCAAAGAAAGCGACCTCCTGCACCAGGCGAGAGGGCTCGATCGCCATTCCCTGGGTGAGCTCGGCAATCCTTTCCTGCAGGCGCTTGCGGTGCTCTTCCACCGAAACCGGGGCCAGCTTCGCGATCTCGCCCACCGTCGTCGCCACGAAGGAGAGCCGGGACTTGAGGTCGGCGGCCAGGGCGCGGCCTTCGACTTCGCGCATCGCAATCAGCGCGTGAATCGCCTGCCCCAGCGCCTGCTCGAGCGCTTTGGCCGCGTCTTCACCGTTCACTTGCTGTTCCTCGAGCCGCATCACCCCAGACTGCGAAGACAGATCTCGCAGAGAAACCTCGTCAGGCAGCCCGGCGGCGGCCGCGATTTCGCTGAAAGCGCGGCGGTATTCGCGCACCAGGCCCACGTCGACCACGGGCACGGTGCCAGCGGCAGAGCGGGACGTGCGCTTGGCGGTGACGTCGATGGCACCCCGGGCGAGGCGATCTTTGATGGTTTTTCCAATGGTGGATTCGTGGGCAGCGAGCTCGCGGGGCAGCCGCACCTTCACCTCGCAGAACTTGTGGTTCACCGACCGCAGCTCGACCGTCAGCTCTTCCGTGCCAATCGCGCTCCGGCCGAGGCCAAAGCCAGTCATGCTCCTGATCATCCAGAGACGCTGAAGGCTTTTGCCGCGAGGGTCAATCGGGAAGTATGCGCACGATGAAGCGTCTCGAGCGGGCCCTGAAGTTGACCCTCGCCTGGGTGATGGCGCTGCTGCTGTGGCGGCCGGGTCGCGCGGCGAGGGCGACGGCGAGGCTTTCTTCCGCGCAGCGTGTGTTGCTGGTGCGGCTCGACAACCGGGTCGGCGAAGCGCTGCTCACCACGCCACTCATCGCGGCGCTCGGGGGGCGCGAGGTCCACGTCGTCACCCACGCGAAGTGCACCCGGGTGCTCGACGGCTTGCCCGGAATCGCGAAGCTGTGGGGCTACGACGACAGGCTTCGCTGGCTGGGGCGCTGGTCGCCGGGCGTGCGGCAGCTGCGCGCGCAGAAGTTCGACGCGGTGATCGACTGTGGAAACTGGGCCGAGCCGTCGGTGACTGCCCTGCTGATCTCGCGGCTGATTGCGGCAGACGGAGTGGTGATCGGGCCCGCAGTCGGCCCCGGCCGCGCGCTGATGGACGTCGCGGTCACCGCGCGCGCAGACACCCAGAGCGAGCTCTTGCAGCGTCTGCACCTTCTCTCAGCGCTGGGCATTGAGGGCGACGCACGGCGAATGGCCTTTCGCGAGCCCCGCGCTGCGCTCCCTTCCCCTGCTGCGGGCGCGGTGGTGAACCCGGGTGGCCGGCTCGACTACCGGCGGGTGCCCAAAGAGGTGTTCATCGGCGTCTGCCTGGCACTGATGAAGAACGGCCGGACGCCCACCGTGACGTGGGGGCCCGGAGAAGAAGCGTTGGCCAGCGCTGTGGTGGCGGGAGCGCCGGGCGCGGTGCTCGCTCCGCCGACCAACCTTGATGAGCTGGCTGCGCTGATGAGGTCGGCGGGCCTCACCGTCTGCAACAACACCGGGCCGATGCATCTGTCGGTCGCGCTGGGCGTGCCGACCATCGCGCTCTTCCTTCACATGCCCATCGACCGCTGGGGCCACCCCTACCCGCCGCACCAGATGGTCGACCTCACCGCGGATGCCGGGTCGACCGAGCAGATGGTCGCTCGCGCGGCCGCTGCAATCGCAAAGCCCCCGGAACCGTGATTCCTTGCTGATCTCCGCGAGGAGTTTGGCCAGAATCAAGGGGCGGCGGCAGACCGCAACGATGGGCGAAGCCCGAAGAACCGCGAAAATTGGTAGGGGAGACACGGTTCCAGGCGACTGCCGCGACAGCCCAGAAGCTCGTTCATGGCTCGGCCGGCGAGGCGCCCCGATGAAGAGGCGCGCGACCGACGCGCACCTTTCGGCGCGTTGCTGCCGAGCAGCACGAAGTCAGCGGGGATGGATCGACGCCCCAGTCGTGAACGAACTTCTGGGTTGTCGCACTAACGCTGGTTGAGCAGCGCAGTGGTGCTGTGGTCCTTCGGGTCGCCGGCGATCGCCACCCGCCCGCCGTACGCCAGCACCTCATCCCGCTCGGGGATTGTCTCGGGCGTGTAGTCGGTGCCCTTGACGTGAATGTCTGGTTTGAGTGCGCGGAGGATGCGGCGCACATCGGCCTCTTCAAAGACAACCACGTGGTCGGTGCAAGAGAGCCCGCAGAGCAGCTCGACCCTTTCGTTCACGGGGATCACCGGGCGCCCCGGCCCCTTGTAGGCGCGCGTGCTGGCATCCGAGTTCACTGCCACCACCAGCACGTCGGCCATCGCCTTGGCCCCCTGCAAGTAACGAAGGTGCCCGACGTGAAGAAGGTCGAAGACACCGTTGGCGAGGGCGACGGTCTTCGTCCGAGGTGGCGAGAGCTCGGCGACCAGCTGGTCGAGCGTGCGGACCTTGGTCACTTCTTCAGCTCGGCGAGGAGCTCGGCGGCGCTGACCGTCGCGGTGCCCGGCTTCTGCACGACGAGGCCGCCCGCGATGTTCGCGAGTGCAGCAGCCTGCGAAGCAGGAGCACGGGCGCCAAGAGCGACCGCGAAGGCGGCGTTGACGGTGTCTCCTGCGCCCGTGACGTCGACGGCTTCGGCGACGCCGTAGACGGGCAGCAGTGTCGGGCCGGCGTTGCGCTCGAAGACCGCCATCCCACGGCGGCCACGGGTGACGAGAAGGATGCGGCAATCGAGCCTTTCCATCGCGGCGGCGGCGGCCATCGACAGCTGGGCGTCGGTCGCAACGGGAAGTTGAGTCAGCGCTTTTAGCTCGGGCTCGTTTGGTTTGCAGACCGTCATCCCCACCAGCGACTCGAGGCCATAGCGAGAGTCCGCGCAGACGAGGCCGCCCTGCCCCGCCCAGCGGCGAAGCACGGCGCGCGTTTCGTCGCAGACGACGCCAGCGCCGTAGTCCGAGACGATCGCGACGTCGCAGGTGGCGAGCGCGCGGGTCAGCCGGGCCGCGAGCTTCGAACGCGTCTTCTCGGGAAGCGTGCCGGCCGAGCCGCGATCGATGCGCAGCATCTGCTGCCGGGTCGTGCTCACGCCGCCCGCGAGGATGCGGGTCTTGGTCTCCGTCGGCGTCTGCGGGTCAGCAACGGCGTCGACGCCGACTCCCTGGGCGCGAAGCAACTGGTGCAGCAGGTCGCCCATTGCATCGGTGCCCAGGCAACCGAGGGCGGTGACTTTAGAGCCAAGGGCGCGGGCGTTGGCGGCGACGTTGGCGGCGCCGCCGGGCTTCACCTCTTCACGCTCGTGGCGAACAATCAGCACCGGGGCTTCGCGGCTGACCCGCTCGGTCTGCCCGTAGAGGTAGTGGTCAGCGACCAGATCGCCGACGACCAACACCCGGACCTTCGAGAATGCTTTCACCCGCTTAAGGAGCCCGCGCGACACGGTGGGGCTTGTCTCACGCACCGTGCTGGCCCTCAAGCCCGAGCGCAGCGTGAAGCGCGGCGTGCCCATCGCGAAGGACGACGTCGACGATCAGCGTCTGGGCGAACCCTTCGGGCATTCGCTGGGCATCCTTCTCGGTGGTGAGCAGCGTGGCGTCGAGCGCCTGCGCCGCGGCCTTCGCTTCGGCGAGCTCGGACGCAGTGAACCGGTGGTGGTCAGCGAAGAAACGGGTCGCGACGACGCGGGCGCCCAGGCGGGCTGCGCTCTCGACGACGGAAGACGGCCGCGCGATGCCGGTGATGACCAGCACCGGCGTTCCGGCGAGAGGAAAGGTTGAGCGCACCCGGTGCTCGGCGTGGAGCTCGTTCGAGTGAAGCGGTGGGCCCACGGTTTCAGCACTGCGGCGCCAGACGAGCGTCGCGCGCGCGAGTGCCGAAGCGCTCTCTCGAAGTGGCCCCCACGGCAGACGGCGGCCGTTGCCGAGACCGACGGCGTCGTCGATCAAAACGAGGTCAGCGTCGCGGGCGAGGCGGCGGTGCTGAAAGCCATCGTCGAGAAGAAGAAGATCGAAGCCTGCAGCGCGCGCGGCGCGGGCGGAGGCGACGCGATCGGCACCGACGTAGACGCGGACGCCCGGACAGCGGGTCGCGATGAGGCGCGGCTCGTCACCGGCGAGCGGCTCGGGCGCGAGCGCGGAAGCCTCGAGCTCGACCGCGGCAGTGGAGCTGCGGCCATAGCCGCGGGTGAGCACTGCGACGCGCTTGCCGTGCTGCTGCGCGAGCTGGGCGAGGAAGATGACGGCGGGCGTCTTGCCGGCGCCGCCGACGGTGAGGTTGCCGACCGAAACGACGCGGGCCCCGTCGATGCGCGTCGGCGCTGCAGCGAGTGCCGCGCGCGCGGAGGCCACGAGCGAGAAGGCGCCAGACACGAGGGCGAGCGGGGGCGCGGCGAGCGCGTGGGTGAGGCCGCGATCGCCTCTCGGGTACCAGAGGCGCTCGAGCCAGGTGCGCATCAGCCGGCGCGAATGCGATCGTAGAGGGCGATGACCGAGGCGGCGATCTGATCCGGAGTCGAGACCGGCAGATCGCGGCGCGCGACCGAAAGCGAGGCGGCGACCAGCGCGTCGGGGTCGGGAGCCACCAGCGCGTCGGCGATTCTCGGCAGCGCGCCTTCGTCGACCGAGACGACGCGCACGCCGCATGCGCGGGCCTGGGCGGCGGCGCGGCCCGAGAAGTCGTTGCCGAGGCCCAGCACCCAGACTTCGTCGAAGGCCTGCAGCCAGCGAACGAACTCGGGGCCAGGCTTGTAGCCGGTGAAGGTGACGGCGTCTTCGAGGCGCCGCGAGAGGACGCCGACGCGAAGCACGGCGCCGAGCTCGCCGTCGCCGATGAGGACGAGGCGCGCGCCGGGTCGGGTCTGGCGCAGGCGGGCGAAGGCTTCGATGCCGACCTCATGGCGGCGCGAGCGCTGAAAGGTCGAGACCATTCCGATCAGCGGCTCGCCCTCGAGCCCCAGGTCTTTGCGCAGCGCCGCGCGATCGACCGGGGGCTTGAAGCTCTCGGCGACCAGCGCGGGCATCACGAGGCAGGGTCTGGGCGCAAGCTGCGCGGCGAGGCCGTCGGTCGGCACCGTCCACCCGTCGGCGTGCGGGGTGCTCCAGCGCAGCGAGCGTGGGGCGTGAATCGATCGAATCAGCTTCGCCCCGCGCGGGCGGCCAAAGGCGGCGACGACGTGGTCGTGCGTGAAGTGGCAGTGAATGATGTCGGCCCCGCGGCGCTTCAGGGCGCGGGTGTCGTTGAAGATGCGGCCGGGCGAGCTCTTCACCGACAGCTCGAGGGCGAGGTCTTCTTCGAGCAGGCCCATCTCCTGGAAGTACGGCAGCGCGGGCTCTTCGCTGGTGACCTGCCTGCGCTTGCGATCGATGGCGACCTTCACGTCGTGGCCGAGGCGGCGCTGGGCGGCGGCGAGGAGCGCGACGCCTTCGGAGGGGCCGCTCCAGACAGGGCTGGCGAGGGTGTGAAGGATTCGCACCGGGGGCGTCAGTGTGGCGCAGGTTTCAGGAGGCCGACCAGACAATCGACGTTGCGCTCGCTGGCTCCCGAGACCTGTTGAATCGTCGCGAGCGCAAGCTGGCCCAGCGACTCGAGCTCACCGGGTTGAGACAGAAGGTCGGTGACGACGCGCAGCAGATGGTCGGCGTCGTTGACCTGAATGCCGCCGCGCCCGATCAGCACCTGCACGCTGTCGCGAAAGTTTTCCATGTGAGGCCCGAAGAGCACCGGCCGCCCTTGTGCCGCGGGCTCGAGGATGTTCTGCCCGCCGCGGGTGGTGAACGAGCCGCCGACGAAGACGAAGGTGGCGAGGCGGTAGGCGCGGGCGAGCTCGCCGATGCTGTCGAGCACCACCACTGGCGCGCCTGAAGGGTTGCGGTTCGATCGCAGCCCTGCACCCAGGCCCACGGCTTCGATCAGCGAGACGATGCGGGGGGCGCGATCGATGTAGCGCGGGGCGATGACGAGCTTGAGGTCGGGGAAAGCGCCGAGCAGCTTCTGATAGACCTGAAGCAGCAGCTCTTCTTCGCCTTCGTGGGTGCTCCCGGCAATCCACACGCGGGAATCAGGGGGCAGGTTCAACGCGGCCCGAAGATCGGCGTCGACCACGGCGGCCAGCGGCACGAGTGCGTCGAACTTGGTGTTGCCGGTGACGCGCACGCGCGAAGCCGGAGCGCCCAGGGCCAGCACGCGTTCCGCTTCTTCCTGTTGGCGCATCAGGAAGAGGTCGAGGTCCAGCAGCGGGTTGCCGATGAGCGTGAAGAGCGCGCGGTAGCGGCCCATGGTCGCGGGTGAGAAGCGGCCGTTGGTGAGCGCGACCTTCGCTCCCGAGGCATGGGCGGCGCGAATCAGGTTGGGCCAGATCTCGGTGTACTCGAGCACGAGCAACGCGGGCTTGAGGGCGGCGACGGCGCGGCGGGTGGCTCCCCAGAGATCCCACGGCGCGTAGACGACGGCGTCGATCTGCCGGGCGAGGCGCTGCTTCGCCATCAGGTAGCCGGTGTTGGTGATCGTCGAGAGGATGATGCGCGCCGCTGGGTAGCGCGCCCGCAGCCGGTCGATCATCGGAGACAGCGCGAGCAGGTCGCCGGCGCTGGCACCGTGAAGCCAGATGCGGGGCGCTCCATCGGCGGGGAAGTCGTCCGGGCGGTAGAGGCCGAGGCGCTGGCGCAGGCCGTCGCGCGTCTTTCGGTGCAGGCAGAGCACGGGCAGCGCGAGGCCGAACACCAGGTAGCTCAGAAGGATGTAGAGGATTCTCACGGGTGTCCCGCAACCTGTGGCGGGGCGCCGTGTTTACACCGGTATGCGAACCATTCTCGTGTGTTGCCTGTGGGTTTCGATGGGTTGTGCTTCGGCTCAAGTGCGCGAAAAGGCGCAAGACCGCAAGGCGCTGCGGGAGGACAACCGCGAGAAGCGGGACGACCAGCGGGACGTGCTGGCCCTCGACAACCTGCTCCTGCGGTTCGACGCCGCGCGCGCGCGGAACGATGGCCCGGCGTTGATGGGGATCACGCGCGAGCTGAAGAATCGTGTCGAGCGCGAGGTGGTCGAGACGAAGGTCGAGCTCGGCAAGGACGGAAAAGAGCTGAGGCAGGATCGCCGCGAGGTCGGGCGAGACGGTACGAGGGACGATTGGCGGGACCTGCGCGATGACCGCCGCGATGCGCGCGTCGAGGCGGGCTCGCTGGTGCGCGTGAAGGCGATCAACCAGGAGCTCGCTGGCCTCGTCGATCGCGTCGACCCTGCGTCGCTGGATCACACGCGCGCGCTGATCACCGAGCTGATGCGCATGGGGTGGAACGAGCTCGGCCAGGACCGCCGCGAGAAGCGCGAGGACCACCGCGAGCTGAGGGAAGACCGCCGGAACTGACTACAGCTGTTGCTTGCGCCACATCATGGCGTAGGTGCCTTCGAGGGCGAGCAGCTCGGCGTGCGTGCCCTGCTCGACCACCCGGCCCGCCTGCAGCACCACGGTGCGGTGGGCACGGGCGATGGCCTTCAGGCGGTGCGCGATGACGAGCGCGGTGCGGCCGGCGACGGCTTGATCGAGCGCACGCAGCACAGTGGCTTCGCTCTCGGCGTCGAGGTTGCTGGTCGCTTCGTCGAGGATCAGCAGCGGAGCGCCTGACAGCACCGCGCGCGCGAGACAGAGGCGCTGCTTCTGGCCTCCGGACAGCGTGACGCCCCGTTCTCCGAGCACCGTGTCGTAGCCGTGGGGAAGCGCGGCGATGAAGGTGTCGGCGTCGGCGACGCGGGCGGCGGCTTCGATTTCCGTCCGGGTCGCGTTCGGCCGGCCGACGCTCAGGTTGTCGGCCACCGACGCGGCGAAGAGAAGCGGATCCTGCGTCACGAGGGCGAGCTGTGCGCGGACGCTGGCGACGGTCGAGGTGCGAACGTCGACGCCATCGAAGAGCACGCGCCCGGCCTGCGGCGCTTCGAAGCGCATCAGCAGCGAAGCGAGGGTCGATTTTCCGCTGCCGCTCTCGCCGACGAGCGCGGTCACCTCGCCGACGCGAAGCTGAAAATCGACGCCGTCGAGCGCGGGACGATCGTCCCACGCGAACCGAACGCCATCGAAAGTGACCGCCTGCTTCAGCGTCGCTTCACCTGTGCCTTCGTCGAGCATGGCGGGAAGGCCAAGGATGGCGTCGAGCCTCTCGAGCGCGGCGATGGCGGCCACGCCGAACTGGCTGACGCGGCCGAGATCCTTCGCGGGTTGGTAGAGGAGGATGATCGCCGCAAGGAAGGAAACGAGCGCCTCGGGAGCGACGAGGTCGGTCGAGAACGCGAAGAGCAGCGTGCCGGCGATGGCAGCGGCGGCGAGCAGCTCCATCAGGCCGGGAACAGCGGCGCGGGTCCACGCGGCACGAGACAGGGAGTGTTGCAGCGCGCGCGCGCCATGCTCGAAGCGGCGCAGCTCGAGCGCCTGGGCGCCGAACACCTGCAGCGTCTTCAGCGCGCCGATGCCTTCCTGCAGCTGGGCCGACAGGGCGCCGACCCCCGACTGGGCCTCGCGCACCCGCCGAAGAAGCGCGGCGGTGAGACCCGCAGCCGGCCAGATCGCAACTGGCACCGCGATCAAAGCAATCAACGACAGCTGCCACGACAGCGAGACGGCGACGGCGACGAGGATCGCGATCTGCAGCGTGTCGCGCAGCCAAGAGGCCATCGCGTAGGTCGCGGCGACTTCGACGGCGGCCACATCAGCGGTGAAGCGGCTGAGCAGATCGCCTGACCGTTGTTGCGACGACTGGCGCGGTGAGAGCGCGAGGTAGCGGGCAAAGAGCGCGCGCCGCAGATCGACGACGACGTGCTGGCCGTAGAGCCCGACGAAATAGAACTGCCCGAGATAGCCGACGCCCTTCACCACGCCGATCGCGACGATCACCGCAGGCAGCCACCACAGCAGCGTCTCGCGCGGCCAGGCGGCGGCCTCGGGCCAGAACCGGAAGAGCGGCTCGAGACCCCGGGTGCCGCCGGTGAGCAGAAAGCGCAGCGCCGGCCCCAACAGCCACGCGTAGGCCCCAGTGGTGACGCCAACCATCGCCATGCAGACGAAGGACAGGGTGAGCAGGCGCAGGTGGGGGCGGCCGAGGCGCCAGAGGCGGGTCAAGGGCGGCGGACTTTACATGCATCGCCTGCGACGGTACGCGGCTGCGGTGGATCTCGCGCAGCGCTGGGTGATGGTCGTCGCGGGCGAGGCGTCCGGCGATCAACACGCGGCGGCGGTGGTGGCGGCGCTCAAGTACCGCGACCCCTCGCTGCGGTTCTTCGGAATGGGCGGCCCGAAGCTGCAGGCGCAGGGCGTCGAGCTGGTGCATGGCGCGCATGAAATTTCGGTGATGGGCATCGCCGAGGTGCTGCCGAAGGTGCCGCGCATCTGGAAGGTGCTGGGCGACCTGACGCGGGCGGCGGAAGAACGGAAGCCGGTGGCGGCGCTGCTGGTCGACGTGCCCGACTTCAACCTGCGGCTCGCGAAGCGGCTGCGCGCGCAGGGAGTGAAGGTTGCGTGGTTCGTCGCGCCGATGGCGTGGGCGTGGCGCGAAGGCCGGGTCGCGCAGCTGAAGGAACGCGTTGACGCGCTGCTTTGCATTCTGCCGTTCGAAGAAAAGTTCTTTCGCGAGCGCGGCGTGAACGCGACGTACGTGGGCAGCCCGGTGCTCGAGCAGATGCCGCCGCTGAAGCCGGCCGCCGAGTACCGCCGCCAGCTGGGCCTCGACGTCGATCGCCCGACGCTCGCGCTGTTGCCGGGCAGTCGAAGGTCCGAGCTGAAGCGGTTGGTGCCAGTGCTGGCAGAGGTGGCGCGCCGTGAGAAAGCGCTGCGGCCGACGCTGCAACTGGTGGTGCCGGTGGCGTCGGGCCTGTCGCGAGGGCTCTTCGATTTCGAAGGGCTAGCTCCCGTCTTCCTCGATGGGCAGGCGCCGGAAGCGGTGGCGGCGTCGGACGTGGCGGTGGTGGCGTCGGGCACGGCGACGCTGGAAGCCGCGTTGATGCGAACGCCGCTGGTGGCGATCTACCAGGTGTCGGGGCTGACGTACGCGATTGGCAAGGCGATGCTGAAGATCCCGTTCGTGTGTCTGCCGAACCTGTTGGTGCAGCGGCGGGTGGTGCCCGAGCTCATTCAGCGCGAGGCGACGCCGGACGCGATTGTCCTGGCGCTCGAGCCGCTGTGGTCGGGGCCGGCGCGGGAAGAGATGCTGCGCGGGCTCGACGAGGTTCGGGCGACGCTGGGCGAACCGGGAGCCGCGGGCCGGGTGGCCGACGCCGTCTTGGCCCTCATTTCTCTTCGTTAAGCAGGTTCACCTTCACCTGCGTGGTCTGGTTTCCCTTCACCTCGACCGTGCGGGTGATCGACTTCTTCATCTCGTCATTCGAGACGGTGAGCTGGTACTTGCCTTCCCAGACGTCTTCCTCGGCGACGCTGCTGTTCTTTTTGATGACGCGGCCGTTGAGCGCGATGTTGCCGAACGGCTCGACGTTGATCAGGACCTTGCCGCGCAGGGCGACCCAGCTGTGATCGCGCCGCTCGCCGCCCGCGAGCTTCATCGTCGTCGTCTGCGAGAGCCCGAGATCGCGGTTCTGTAAGACGAGCACGTGCTTGCCGGCAGCGAGTTCGACCTCGACAGGCGTCACGCCCCACGACTTCTTGTCGGCGATGACCTCCATCGCGGGGGTCGCGGTGACGCGAACGACGGCGGCCTTCATCGGCTTCACCACCTCGACGGCCTTCGGCGGCCCTTCCGCCCCAGCATCGGGCGTCTCGACCTCTGCCACGGCAGCGGGCCCGGCATCGATGACCGCGAGCTCGGGCAAAGGCATCGGCGGCTCGAGGACGATGACGCCTTCGCGTGGCCAGTACGCGTACCCGACGGCCGCAGCCGCGAGTACCAGCACGGCGCCGACGAGCAAAATTCCTGACGAGCCGCGCTGCGCTGTCGGCGCGGGTTCTGGCGGCCGGGTGGTGAGCTGAATCGGCGCTCGCATCTCGACGTCGGTGCCGTTGACGACCTTGTGGGCCGGCGACTGGTCGGTGTCGGGGCTGAGCTCGATCTCGGCCGCTCCGCCGAAGTGGACGCCCAGCGGTGGCGCGACGGGGTTCTTGAGCAGCAGCACGGGCGAGGCCGTGCCCATCGGCGCCGTCTTGTTCGGAGGCCCGTCGGTGATCGGCACCTGATCGGTGGGGCGATGTGAAAGGTCCGCCCCCGCCATCAGCGTGTCGTCGAGGGGAATCGGCTCGGGCGAAGGCAGCGGCTTCGGCACCAGCTGCTGCTCGAACTCGGGCGGCAGGTGCGATGCCTCGGCGGCGACCACGCGGAACAGCCGCACCAGGTCTTCCTTGCCGACCACCTGGCGATCGTTGCGAATGTAGCCCTCGAGCTCACGCTGCAGCGCCGCTGCCGAGGAATACCGGCCTTCGGGCTGCGGGTGCAGCGCGCCGGCGAGAATCTTCCGAAGGGTCGACGGGATGTTGGGCCGCAGCTGCTCGACCGGCTTGATGCGGCCGTGGCGGGCGTTCTCGATCTGCTGCACCTCGAGCTCACCGGCAATTGCGCGCGCGTTCGTCAGCAGCTCGTAGAGCACGAGGCCCAGCGCGTAGACGTCGACGCGGCAGTCGATCAGCTGGCCAGTGATCTGCTCGGGCGACATGTACGGGTACTTTCCCTTGACGAGGCCCGCCTGGGTGCGGTGCATCGTCTTCGCCGCGCGCGCGACACCGAAGTCGATGAGCTTCACCTCGCCGCGGGTGCTGACGAGGATGTTGTGGGGGCTGACGTCGCGGTGAATCAGGTTCAGCGGCAGGCCGTCGGCGCCGACGGCGTTGTGGGCGTAGTGCAGCGCTCCAGCAGCATCGGCGACGACGCGGGCGGCGAGCTCGGGGGCCATGAACTCGCCCTGGCGTTCGTGCTCGAGGCTGATCGTCATCAGGTCGAACCCCGGCACGTACTCCATCGCCAGGTAGTACGAGCCGTTTTGCTGGCCGAGGTCGAAGATGCGCGCGATGCCCGGGTGGTTGAGCTGGGCGAGCAGCGACGCCTCGTCGAGGAACATGCGCACGAACTCGGCGTTGGCGCACAGGTGCGAGTGGGGCCGCTTGATCACGCAGACGCCATTGGGGCCGCGCGCGAGGAAAACGTCGGCCATTCCTCCGGCGCCAATTCGTCTATCGAGGACGTAGGCCCCCAGCGTCTCCGCCATCGTTCCGTGGCTTTAGCACTTTTCGTCGTGCGGTCTGCAGGGCGATGCTAAACGCGCGCGGTCTTGAACAGCGCCCTCGTCATCATCCCCACGTACAACGAGGCTGAAAACCTCGGCCCGATCACATCGGCAGTGCTCGCTGCAGAGCCGCGGGTCGACATCCTGGTCGTCGACGACAACAGCCCCGACGGCACGGGCGACCTGGCCGACGCGCTGGCGAAGAAAGAGCCGCGGGTGAAGGTGCTGCACCGCGAGAAGAAAGAAGGGCTCGGCAAGGCATACCTTCACGCCTTCCGCTGGGCGCTGGATGCGGGCTACCAGTTCATCATCGAGATGGACGCGGACTTTTCGCACGACCCGAAGTACCTGCCGGTGTTGTTGAACGAGGCGATCAGCGGCACGGATCTCGTGCTGGGGTCGCGCTACGTCGACGGCGGCGGCACGGTGAACTGGGGGCCGGTGCGGCGGGCCATCTCGCGGGGCGGCTCGCTGTACGCCCGGTCGATTCTCGGAGTCGGCATTCGCGATCTCACCGGCGGCTTCAAGTGCTTCCGGCGCGCCGTGCTCGAGGCGATCGACCTCGGCGCGGTGAAGAGCACGGGCTACGCGTTTCAGATCGAGCTGACGTACCGCGCGTTGAAGGCCGGCTTCAGCATCAAGGAAATGCCGATCGTCTTTGAAGATCGCCGGGTCGGGCAGTCGAAGATGAGCCGGAAGATCTTCGTCGAGGCGTTGACGATGGTCTGGAAGCTCAAGCTGTCGGTGTGAGCATGCTGAACCAGCTCGCGCTCGCGCTGCCGGCGGTGTTCTTCGTCGTGGATCCAATCGGCGTGGTGCCGTTGTTCATCGCGATGACGGCGCACGACTCGAAAGAGAAGGCGCGATCGATGGCGCTGCGGGCGAGCCTCACCGGCGGCCTGCTGTTGATCGTCTTCGCGCTGTTCGGCGCCGCCATCTTCAAGCTCTTCGGCGTCACCCTGCCCGCCTTTCGCGTCGCGGGCGGCATGTTGCTGATGCTGACGGCGCTCGACATGGTGCGCGCGCGTCAGGCCGAGACGCGCACCTCGCCGGCCGAGACGGCGGAAGGCGCCGAGAAAGACGACATCGCGATCGTGCCGCTGGCGATTCCCCTGCTCGCGGGCCCGGGCAGCATCGCGACGGTGATGGTGCTGATGTCCAGCGGCGACGGCAGCGTGGGCAACGCGGTCGCCGTGTGCCTCGCGGTGGTGATCACCTTCATCGCGACCTGGCTGTTGCTGCGCGGAGCGCACCTGGTCAAGCGCGTGCTCGGCCAGTCGGGGATCGCGATCGTCCAGCGCGTGTTCGGGCTGATTCTCGCAGCGATCGCGGTTCAGTTCGTCGTCGACGGCGTCAGAGAGCTGCTGACGAGGTCGGCGGGCTGACCTTCCGCGTCTTCCAGCGAAGCGTCGCGCACGTCGTCGTCGCCCTCGTCGGAGGTGTGACCGTGAAGGAAGGCGTGGATGCGTTCGGCGACTGCGGGCCCGAGGCCTTCGACCTCGCCCAGCTGCTCGATGGTCGCCCCGCGCACGCCCTTCACGCTGCCGAAGTGCTTGAGCAGCGCCTTTCGCCGCCCTGAGCCGACGCCGGGAATTTGTTCGAGCTCGGACTCGAGGCCGCGGCGGCGGGCCGTCTTGCGCTGAAAGGTGATCGCGAACCGGTGGGCCTCGTCGCGAAGCCGGGTGAGCACGAAGAGCTCGGGCGAGTTCTGCGGCAGGACGATGGGATCCTTGCGGTCGATGAGGAAGACGCGTTCGGGGCTGCGCTGGCTCTCGGCGTCGCGGTCAGGCACCTCGAGATCGCGGCTCTTCGCCAGAGCGACCAGGTCGACGCCTTCGACGCCGACGTCCCGCATCGCCGCGTGGGCCGCCATCAGCTGGCCCTTGCCGCCGTCGATCAGCAGCAGGTCAGGCAGATCGTTCTCGGCCACGCCGCGCTTGAGCCGGCGCGTGAGCACCTCGTGCATGCTGGCGAAGTCGTCGTTGCCGACCACGGTCTTGATGTGGAAGCGGCGGTAGCGCGCTTTGTCGGGCTCGCCGTCCAGCGCGGAGACCTGCGACGCGACCAGCGCGGCGCCCTGGAAGTGCGAGATGTCGAAGCACTCGATGCGGGTGGGCAGGCGCTTCAAGTGCAGGCGGTCTTTGAGGCGCTCGAGCACCGAGTCCATTTCTTCGCGGGTGCGCTTGCGCTCGCTGGCGGCGCGTTCGGCGTTGGTGGTCGCCATCTTCACCAGGTCGACCTTCTCGCCGCGCTGGGGGACGAAGACGCGAACCTTCGTGCCGCGGCGCTCGGACAAGAGGTCGCCCAGCGCGTCGAGGTCGGCCCCGTCGGGCGGGTTGAAGGGCAGCAGCACCTCGGCGGGAATGAAGTTCTCTTCGTCGTAGTAGAGGTTCACGAACGAGCGCAGCAGCTCGTCATCGGGGAACTGCTGGCCGCTGAAGTGAAACGCCTGCCCGCCGTTGAGCCGGCCGCCGCGGACCCAAAGCGCGTAGAGGACGAGGCGGTCGGCCTCGCGGTAGAAGCCGAAGACGTCTTGATCGATCGCCTCGGTGGTGGCGACCGTCTGGCGCTCGAGGCTGCGCTGCAGCGCGATGATCTGATCCCTCAGCCGCGCCGCTTCTTCGTAGGCGAGCCTCCCCGACGCGGTCTTCATCCGATCGCGCAGCGAGTCGAGCAGAGGGCCGCTGCGGCCCTCGAGGAACATGGTCACCGCGTCGACGTTCTGCCGGTAGTCCTCGGAAGGAATCGGGTGCACGCACGGCGCCGGGCAACGGCCGATCTGGTACAGCAAGCACGGCCGGCGACGCTTCTCGAGCACATAGTCGGTGCACGTTCGCAGCTGGAAATATTTGTTCACCACCCGCAGCGTCTCGCGAATCGAGCTGGCCGAAGCGTAGGGCCCGAAGTACCGCACGCCCTTGATGGCAGTCACCTCGCGCCGCTTCGGCGCCCCGCGATCGCCCACCGTCGAGGTCGTCTCGCGCTGCGCCGTCCGCACTGCGCGCACTGTCTCGAGCCGCGGGTAGGGGTGCGTGATGTCGAGGCGCAGGCAGAGAAAAGTCTTGTCGTCGCGCAGCTGGACGTTGAAGCGCGGCCGGTGCTTCTTGATCAGCTCGTTCTCGAGCAGCAGCGCCTCCTTCTCGCTCGAGACCACCATCGTCTCGAGGTCCGCCAGCCAGTCATCGAGCAGCGCGACGAAGGCGCGGCTGTCGGAAGACGAACGCGCGAAGTACGACCGCACCCGGCTGCGAAGGTTGACCGCTTTGCCGACGTAGATGACGCGCCCGGCGTCGTCCTTCATCAGGTACACGCCCGGGCTTGCGGGCAGGTTCGCGATCTTCTCTTCGAGCTCGGGCGTCATCGCCTACCGCTTCCGGAAGTACTTCCGGGGCTGCGCGCGCTTGCCCATCGGGCGCTGCTGGCTCTGTTCCTTCGGCTCCTTCAATGCGGCGCGCGACGCAGGCTTGAGGCCGAGGTCCATGTCCCGCAACAGCATCAGGCGATCGCGCTCGACGGCGGCCTTCTCGAACTCCGTCTCGTCGGCGTACGAGACCATGCGCTTCTCAGTCTCTTTGATGAGCTTCTTCAGCTCGCCCGGCTCGATCAGATCCGAGCCTGCTTCGGCGGCCATCGGCAGCGCGGCGGGGTCGGCGTCGTAGAGGAACTGCGACATGTCGGCGATGTTCTTCTTCACCGACACCGGCGTGATCTTGTGCTCGGTGTTGTAGGCGGTCTGGATCTCTCGACGCCGCAGCGTCTCTTCCAGCGCGAGCTTCATCGAGTCGGTGATCTGATCCGAGTACATGATCACCCGGCCCTTCAGGTTTCGCGCCGCGCGGCCGATGGTCTGAATCAGCGACACGTGCGACCGAAGGAAGCCTTCCTTGTCGGCGTCGAGAATCGCGACCAGCGACACCTCGGGGATGTCGAGGCCTTCCCGAAGCAGGTTGATGCCGACGAGCACGTCGAACACGCCCTTGCGCAGGTCGCGGATGATCGCGGTGCGCTCGATCGCATCGATGTCGCTGTGCAGGTAGCGGACCTTGACGCCCACGTCGGCGTAGTATTCGGTCAAGTCCTCGGCCATTCGCTTGGTCAGCGTCGTGACGAGCACGCGCTCGCCCGTCTTGGCGCGAAGGCGAATCTCTTCCAGCAGATCGTCGACCTGGTTGCCGACGGGCCGCACCTCGACCTCGGGGTCGATGAGCCCGGTGGGGCGAATGATCTGCTCGACGACGACGCCCTTGGCCTTGGTCAGCTCCCACTCCGAAGGGGTCGCGCTGACGTAGACGGCCTGCTGCACCATCGCCTCGAACTCGTTGAACTTCAGCGGGCGGTTGTCGACGGCGCTCGGCAAGCGGAAGCCGAAGTCGACCAGCGTCTCTTTGCGCGATCGATCGCCGCGGTACATCGCGCCGATCTGCGGAATCGTCTGATGCGACTCGTCGATGAAGACGAGCATGTCTTTCGGGAAGTAGTCGAGCAGGCACGGCGGGGCCTCGCCCTCTTTGCGGCCCGACAGGTGTCGCGAGTAGTTCTCGATGCCGTTGCAGAAGCCGAGCTGCTCCATCAGCTCGAGGTCGTACATCGTGCGTTGCTCGAGCCGCTGCGCCTCGACGAGCTTGTTGTTGGCCTTGAGGAAGGTGAGGCGTTCGCGAAGCTCGTCGCGAATGGTGATGATCGCGTTGCGGCGCTGCTCGGGCTCGGTGACGTAGTGGCTGCCGGGAAAGACGACGGCCTTCTGCAGGTTGTTGAGCTGAATGCCGCGCAGGGGGTCGAACTCGGTGATCTTCTCGACGGTGTCGCCGAAGAACTCGACGCGCAGGGCCCGCTCTTCTTCGTAGACGGGGAAGACCTCGACGACGTCGCCGCGCACACGAAACGTGCCGCGATGGAAGTCGGCGTCGTTGCGCTCGTACTGGCACTCGACGAGCCGTTTGATGAAGGCGTCGCGCCCGATCTCATCGCCGACCGCCGCGCGCACCGCCATCGCCAGGTACACCCGAGCCGTGCCGAGGCCGTAGATGCATGACACCGAGGCGACGATGATCACGTCGTCGCGGGTGCGCAGCGAGTGGGTGGCCGAATGGCGCATCCGCTCGATCTCTTCGTTAATCGACGAATCCTTCTCGATGTACGTGTCAGACGACGGCACGTATGCCTCGGGCTGGTAGTAGTCGTAGTAGCTGACGAAGTACTCGACCGCGTTGTTCGGGAAGAGGCCCTTGAACTCGCTGTACAGCTGCGCGGCCAGGGTCTTGTTGTGGGCAATCACCAGCGATGGGCGCTGGGTGTTGGCGATCACATTCGCCATCGTGAAGGTCTTGCCGCTGCCCGTGACCCCCAGCAGCACCTGGGCCGGGTCGCCGCGCTTGACCCCTTCGGTCAGCTCGCCGATCGCCCTCGGTTGATCGCCCTGCGGCTGGTACTCGCTGACGAGCTCGAAGGCACCCATGGCGAAGTTGTGTAGCAAGCGCGCAGCACCGGCGCACGCCCGTTCAGGTGCGGATGCTGACAGCGTTCTGTCAGGGTTTGACGTCGGCCAGGGCCTTCAGGCGAGGCGCCTCGAACTCGTCACCCTTGTTCCAGGCCGGCATCTTCGGGGCGTTGGCCACATCGACGCCCAGCTGGAAGTAGAGGGTGACGTCGTCAACGGCGCCGCTGAGCTCCCAGGTGGGCAGCAGTTGGTCTGAAGGCTGGTGGTAGTGCTCGTCTTCCCACTGCTCGCGCATCTTCTTGCCCCACCCTTCGGGCTTGCCGACGTACTCGTTGCCGCTCGAGAAGTAGGCCGCGGGCACGCCCCACTTGGCGAAGTTGAACTGGTCTGAACGGTAGAAGAAGCCGCGGTCTGAGAGCTCATCGGCCTTCACCACCCGGCCCTGGGCCTTCGCGTACTTGATGATCGTCTGGTCGACGTTCGACTTGCCGAGGCCAATCACGCTGACGTCCTTCGTCTTCCCCCAGATGTTGATGCCGTCGATGTTGATGTCGATCGCCATCTGGCCGACCTGCACAGGGGGGTGCTCGACGAGGTACTGGGAGCCGAGCAGCCCCTGCTCTTCCGCCGCGACTGCCGCGAAGAGAATGGTGCGTTTCGGAGCCTTCGTCAGCGACGCAATGGCGCGAGCGACCGACAGCATCGCCGCCACGCCCGACGCGTTGTCGACGGCGCCGTTGTAGATGTCGTCCTCGCCTGGCTTCGCGCCCGCCTTGCGGCCGAGGTGATCGTGGTGGGCAGTGTAGATGACCCATTCCTGCTTCAGCTTCGGGTCCGAGCCGGGAAGAATTCCGAGCACGTTGGCGGTGGCCTTCTTCTGCACGACGCTCTTGAAGGACGTCGACACGGTGACGCCCAGCGGCACGGGCTTGAAGTCTCGGGTCAGCGCCGCGGCGCGAAGCGTCTCGAGATCCTTGCCGCCCAGCGCGACCAGCTTGCGGGTCGCCTCTTCGGTGGTCCACGCCTTCATCTGCAGCGGCACTGCGTTGCTCGACGGCAGGTCGAACTGCTCGCCCGCCCACGAGGTCTGCACCACCTGCCACGGGTAACCCGCCGAAGGCGTGGTGTGAATGATGATGCAGCCAGCAGCGCCCATCTTCATTGCCTTCTCGTACTTGTAGTCCCACCTGCCGTACCAGAGCCGGGTGCGCCCAGCGAAGAGCGCGGGGTCGTTTTCCGGATCGTTGTTCATCACCAGCAAGACCTTGTTCTTCACGTCGAGGCCCTTGAAGTCGTCCCAGTTGTACTCGGGCGCCTGAATGCCGTAGCCGACGAACACCACCTCGGCGTTCTCGAGCTTCGACGAGGTGGCCTGCGAACCGGCGACGGCGATGAAGTCGTCCGAGTACTTCAGCGCGAGCTTCGACTTCGCCAGGCCGGTGAACGCGAGCATCTCGGGGTTGCCGTTGACCCCGACCAGATCGAACTTCTGGAACCAGGTGCCGTTGGTGCCGGCGGGCTTGAGGCCAAGCGCTTCGAACTGCGCGGCGATGTACTGCTGGGCCAGCAGGTCGCCCTGGGTGGCGGGGCCGCGGCCTTCGAGAAGGTCAGACGCGAGGAAGGCGACGTGGCCCTTCATCTCGGCGCCGGTGATGAGCTTCGCGGCGTCCTTGTCGGTGCCGGCAACTGCGGTTGACGCCAGCAGGCACACCATCGACGCGGGCAGAATTCGCATCGCCCGCGTCTACTCCATTTTTGCTCAGGCCAGCACCTTCCACGTCGTGCCCTGCGGAGTGTCCATGCTCTCGACCCCCATCGCCTTCAGCTGATCGCGAAGCTGGTCGGACGCGGCGAAGTCCTTCCTCTCGCGAGCGGCCTTTCGATCTGCCAGCAGCGCCTCGACCTTGTCGGCGTCGATGCCCACCGCCTTCACCCGGCGATCGCGGCGGCGCCGCAGCCACGAAAGCGGCTCGTCTTCGAAGAGCCCGAGCACGGTCGACAGGCGGACCACCGACGCGCGAAGCGACTGCAGCGTGCGGCCCACCATCGGCTTGTCCTTCACCGGGGGCTTGTCCATCAGCTCGTTCAGCTGCGCGAAGAGCCCCGAGAGGATCCCCAGCGCGCCAGCGAAGTTGAAGTCGTCGTCGACGCACTCTTCAAACTGCGCGATCCACTTTTCGGGCCCGCCATGCAGCGCGCCCTGGCCGAAGTCCTTGCCGCCCACGCGGTCGTCGACCTTGCGAAGCGTCTCATAGAAGTACTCCATGCGGCTCTCGCTGTCGGCCAACGACTTGTCCGAGAACGCCAGCGGGCTTCGGTAGTGGGTCGAGAGGAAGAAGTAGCGCAGCCCTTCGGCGTCGATCTGCTGCAGGGCGTCGCGCAGGCGCACGACGTTGCCGAGGCTCTTCGACATCTTCGCCCCGTCGAGGTCGAGGAAGCCGCCGTGCATCCACACGTTGCAGAAGGTGCACTTGAAGCCGGCTTCGCTCTGCGCGATCTCGTTCTCGTGGTGCGGAAAGATGAGGTCGAGCCCGCCACCGTGAAGGTCGAACGTCTGGCCGAGAAACTTCGACGCCATCGCCGAGCACTCGATGTGCCAGCCTGGCCGGCCCTTGCCCCACGGGCTGTCCCACGACGGCTCGCCTGGCTTGGCGGCCTTCCAAAGCGCGAAGTCGAGGCTGGCCCGCTTCTGCTCGCCGCTGCCCGCGCGCTCGGTGGCCTGCATGTCTTCGAGGTTCCGCTTCGACAGCTTCGCGTAGCCGGGCCACTTGCCGACCTCGAAGTAGACGTCGCCCTGTGACTCGTACGCGACGCCGTTGGCGATGAGCTTCTGAACCAGATCGACGATCTCGGGAATCGTCTCGGTGACCTTGGGCGAGTGGTCGGGCACCAGCAGGTGCATCGCTTTCGCGTCGGCCTCGAACTCGCGCACGAAGCGGGCGGCCAGCTCTTGCGCGGGCTCACCTTTCTCCTTCGCGGCGTTGATGATCTTGTCGTCGACGTCGGTGTAGTTGCGAACGTAGTTCACCACGAAGCCGCGGTAGCGCAGGTAACGGACGACCGTGTCGAAGGACGTGAAGCTGCGGGCGTTGCCGATGTGCACATAGCTGTAGACCGTGGGCCCGCAGACGTAGATGCCAATCTTGCCGGGGACGAGGGGCTGCAGCGGCTCCTTCTGGCCAGACATCGTGTTGTAGACGCGAATCGCGCTCATTTCGCCCCAGTGTACCGAGGCCTGACGCGCCCCACCTTGTCTTTGTCCTGACTTTTGTGGGTGAAGGCCTACCTTTCGATTCTCGCGTTTTGAGGATCTGGTGATCCAAGGGCGCGGAACCTATGGAGCATTCGAGGGCGTTGATCGGGTAGTGTGACCGCGACCGTTTGCTTTGGAGTTGCCATGCCTTCGAACCCCAAGCGCAGCCCTCCGCGGAAAGGAGAGCTGCCCTTTGATGACGCCGAAATTCTCAAGGCTGACGATCCGCGGCCGCAGCGTGTCACCCAGTACCCTGCCACCAGCGCGAGGCGTGCATTGAAGAAGGTCGAAGAGCACATTCCGACGTCGGTGTTCGACACCGAGAAGCATGATGAAGAGCTGCGCGCGAGCTACGGCGCGGCCGAGGCGTCGAAGCCTGCGTTTCTCTACGTCGAGCGCGGGCCCGGTGCGGGGCAGCTGGTGCAGCTGAAGCAGGGCGCGCTGGTGATTGGCCGCGCCTCGGTGAGCGATCTGCGGCTTCAGCACCCGTCGATTTCCCGCCGCCACGCGCAGTTCAAGCGCATCGGTGAGCAGTTCTTCGTGAAGGACCTGGGCAGCCAGAACGGAACCTTCGTCAACAAGAACAAGATCGAGACCGAGATCGAAGTGGTCCCCGGCGACCTGATCGCGATGGGCAATGCGCTGCTGAAGCTGCGCGGCCCGCTCGCGAAGGGCGAGTCGATGCCGTCGGCCCCGGTGAAGGACAAACAGATGTCGCCGAAGAAGGCGTCGATGAAGACGTCGGTCGGCTACCCCGCGACCCGGGCGAACCCGCTGCCGGTTCAGAAGTCGAGCAGCATGGTGAAGGTCGCCATCTTCGCCGGCGCGATGGGCTTCGGCCTCGCTGGCGTCCTCGCCTTTGCTCTCGTGAAGAGCGTGGGCAACAACGCGCCGGTGAAGATCCAGCCAAAGGGCGGCGTGAAGGCTGCCGAGCCCGAGATGGACATTGCGGTCGACGACGTCAAGGTGAAGCAGGCAAAGCAGGTCGACGACGCGATCGCGAAGAAGATGGCCGCCATCGCCGCCGCGAAGCCGGTCGAGAAGGAAGAAGCGGCTCCGGCGATGGCCAACGAGGCGCCGAAGCCCGTGGTGGTCGCGAAGGCGACGACCTCGACCCGGAAGTCCGAGGACGACGAAGAGGCGCCGGCCCCGAAGGCGTCACCCAGCGCGAAGAAGGCGGCGATTCTGTCGGCTTACGAGAAGGGCAACGCCGAAGGCTCGCTGGACGCCGCGAAGAAGGCGAACGACAAGGAGCTCACCGGCAAGCTCACCGAGTTCATCAGCGTCTACGAGGCGGCGGATGGCGCGGTGAATTCCAACAACGGCGGCGCCGCGATCAAGAACTTCGAGAAGGCGCTGAAGCTCGACGAGCAGCTTTCCAGTGGCTGGGGCGTCTACGGCGGCAAGATCCGTAAGCAGCTGGCGACGCTGTACACGCTGGTTGGCCTGCAGCACGTGAAGAACGACAACACCGACAACGCGAAGATCGCCTTCCAGGCGGCGCTGAAGCACGACCCCGAGAACGAACGCGCGAAGGCGCAGCTGGCGAAGCTTGGCGGCAGCGCCGCGCACGAAGACGTAGAAGAGAAGCCGGCGCCGAAGAAGAAGGCGGCGGCGCCTGCGAAAAAGCCGGCGGCCGAGCCGAAGTCGCGCAGCCAGGCGATCGACGACGCGTTCGGAGACTAGCGGCGGCTGAGCCGCGAGCCCACGCCGCGCACCAGCAGCCAGGCGTTGACGAGGGCAAAGGCGACGACGAGCCCGAACCAGCCGATCGCGCCGAAGTCACCGCCCGGCCGTGCGCCCTCGAGCAGGATCCACTTCGGCTTCAGCTCGCCGAAGCTCTCATGCTTGATGAACGCGTCGTCCCACCGCTTCGCGTCCTCGCGCGACAGCAGCCGCCCAGCGGCAGTGAAAGATCGCTGGTCGGGCGGAGGCGGCGTGGTGCCCGGCTTCCACTCCTCGGTCGAGAGCGCCTTTCGCTTCACCAGCAGCTGGGTGTTCTGGACGCCGATCACGACGAACTGCTGCTCACCCTCGATGCCGTAGGCGCCGCGAATGGTGGGGGCCCCGTGCAGCTGGGCGTACTGGTTGGTCGCGGCCTGGTCGAAGCCGTACGCGCCCTCGACGCCCAGCTGAACCGGCTCGCGTGACGAGAAGAAGTACGAGACGTCGGCGCGCTGGGTCCACATCACCCAGCCGGCGATCACGAGGGCGAGCGCCGCGACGATTGGCATCACCCCGACGGCGGGCCTCCGCTCGAGCCGCGCTTCGAGCAGGGCGATGCGGTTCGATCGCTGGTCGTTGTCGGGATCAAGCATGGACAAGAAGACGCCCCGGCCGCTGCTTCGCGGGTCGGGGCGTGGTCATACAGGGCTTTGGCTTGTGAATCAGGCGATCGTGAAGATCTTCTTCAGATCGTTCTCGATGTCTTCTTCGCTGACTTCCTTCGCGAGCGAGAGCTCTTTGATCAGCAGGCTGCGCGCGGTGTCGAGCATCTTGCGCTCGCCGAACGAGAGGTCTTTGTCGCCCTTGAGCAGGTAGAGATCGCGGAGCACCTCGGCGATTTCGAACACGCTGCCCGTCTTGATCTTCTCCATGTACTCCCGGTAGCGCCGGTTCCAGGTCGTGGAGTCGACCGAGATGTCCTTCTCTTTGAGGATTGCGTAGACCTGCTTCACGTCCTCTTCCGAGATGATCTCGCGGAGGCCGACCGAGCCGACCTTGTTGATCGGGATCATGATCCGCATCCCGTTCTCGAGGATCCGAAGGACGTAGAACGACTGACGTTGACCCGCGACCTCCGTGTGCTCGATGCCCATCACTTCGCCTACGCCCTGGCCGGGGTAGACGGCCTTGTCACCGGTTTTGAAGCTCGTTTGCACTTGGGTCACTGCCTCCGCGATGAATTCGTGCCGCTCATACCACACCCCAAACTTGACCACCATGGACCACACCCACTAACCTCGCCACCGACGTGGGTTCGGCGGGTGGGTTGGGGGTGGGGGAATGGGCCGTTCTGCTGTTATTTCGTGGGCTTCCATTGGCAACCGGCCAATGGTTTTTCCGGTCATCTTCTTCGTGTCTGGGGCCGCCTTTGGGCCTTCAACCGAAGGTTCTGGGTGGCCATTCCTGACGCTGGCCGCGGTTTTCGGGTTCCTCGCTTGGCGCTGGCGCGGGCCAGGGCGCTGGCTCTCTCTCCTGCTCGCCCTCGGTCTGGCCGGGTTCGCGCTGGCGACGCTGGAGGCCCTTGTCTCGGTGCCGGCGGTTAAGGGCGAGGTGCGGCTCGAGGCCGAGGTCGAGCGGGTCGATGGGGCCCGGCTGACGCTGCGGTCGGCGAGCCTCGACGGGCAGCCCTCGCGGGCGCGCGTGCTTCTTCACGTCGAGGGGCCGAAGGCGGTGCTTGCGGGCCAGCGGGTGATGGCGCGGGTGAAGTTGAAAAGCGTGGAGTACCTACCGTCAAACCCCGGCGAAGACTCGCGCGGGCCGTGGCTCCGGCGGCGGGCGGTGGCCTTCAGCGCGGGCCTTTCGGCTGATCGGCTGGTGGTGCTCAGCGCGCCGCCGGGCACAGAGGCGTGGCTGGGGGTCGAACGGTCGGCCCTGTCGGCAGCAGTGCGGCGCGTCTCGCCGACGCCAGACGCGGCGGCGCTGTACCTGACCCTGGCAGCAGGAGAGCGCGCGACGCTAGACGACGGCCTGGAAGAGGACTTCGCGCGCAGCGGGCTCGCGCATGTTCTGTCGGTCAGCGGGCTGCACGTGGCTGCGCTGGCGCTGGTGCTGATGCTGGTGTTGAAGCGCGCCATCGTCTGGTTGCCGTGGCGAAGGCTGCGGCGCATCGATGCTCGAAGGCTCGCGGCGCCGGCGGCGATCCCCTTGCTGTGGGGCTACGTCGCTTTCACGGGGTGGCAGCCGCCGGCGGTGAGGTCGGCAGTGATGACGTCGCTGCTGCTCGCTGGGCTGACGGTGCAGCGGCGCAGCGATGCGTTCAACGCGTTGGCGCTGGCGGCCCTCGCAGTGGCAGCGGTGACTCCTTCGGCGGTGGCCGACCTGTCGCTGCGGCTGTCTTTTCTGGCGGTGCTGTCGCTCATCCTCCTGGCTCCAGCGCTTCGCGAGGCGACGCGCATTCCGCTGCCGAGCCCGGGCACGACGTCGGGGTGGCGGCTGCGGCTTCAACGGCTGCGCGAGGCGATGCTGCAGACATTCTGCGCGAGCCTCGCGGTGACGCTGTGCTCGGCGCCGCTGCTGGCGACCAGCTTTCACCGGCTGGGCGTCGCGGGCCTCGTCTCGAACGTCATCTGTCTTCCGTTGTGTGGTGCGCTGACGGTGCTCGCCGCTGGCGGAGCGGCCCTCTTCATCGCGGCCCCCGGACTCGCGACGCCGGTGCTCTGGCTCGGAGCCCATGCGTCGCAACTGCTGGTGGCTTCCGCGCGGTTCTTCGCGAAGATGCCGCTGGCGGCGGTCGATGTGCCGTCGCCAGAGGCGTGGGTGGCGATCGCGTGGCTTTTGGGGCTGGGGGCTTTCGCGATCGCGCAGGGGCGAACGCGGTGGCTGGCGCTGTTGGCCCCGGCGGCCCTGGCGGTCGCGGTGGTGGGGCCCGCGCACGCGGAGCTCGAGGTCACTTTTCTGTCGGTGGGTCACGGCGACGCGATTGTGATCAGCTCGAAGGGCGAGCACGCGCTGATCGACGGCGGCGGAGTTCCCAACGGCACCGACACTGGCCGCCGCTTCGTCGTCCCGTTCTTGCGGCAGCAGCGCATCGGGCGACTGAAGTTGGCGGCGCTCAGCCACCCGCATCCGGATCACGCGCTGGGGCTCGCGTCGGCGTTGACGCAAGTGCCGGTTGATCGGCTGTGGTTGCCCGCCGGTGGAGGCGATGGGCCGTTGATGCGCGCGGTGCGGTCGGCTGCGAAAGGCGCGGCGGTAGAAGAGGTCGAGCTGGGGCACCCTGCTCTTTCCATCGGCGCAGCGGAGCTTCAGGTGCTGGGGCCTCCCAAAGATCGCCTGCTGCTCGAGGGCGTGAACGATCAATCGCTGGTGTTGAAGATTCAGCACGGCGAGGTGTCGATGCTGCTCACCGGCGACGTCGAGGAGGCGGGCGAAGAGCTGCTCGACCCCGGCGAGGTGACGGTGCTCAAGGCCCCGCACCACGGGTCGCGCACGTCCTCGTCAGAGGCCTTCGTGCGAAGGCTGCGGCCTCGGCACGTCGTCTTCTGCGTCGGCCGCCGCAACCGCTTCGGCTTTCCCCACCGCGAGGTCGAGGATCGGTATGTCGCCGAAGGCGCGCGATGCCACCGCACGGACCTCGATGGCGCCGTCACCGTGAAGAGCGACGGGCATACGGTCGAGATTGAACACTTCCGGCAGCGGTGACCGCAGACCGTTTCCGTTCATCCCGGGGCCGTCGAGGAACGGGGATGTCAGGCGGGAGGGTTCTTCTTCCGGCGCGACACCAGGAAGAGGATCAACCCGATGACAGCGATGCCGAGGCCGAGCAGCAACGGCATCGGGAACCCGGCCTCTTCTTCGACAGGCGCGGGCGGCTTCACCAGCTCGGGCGCAGGAGGAGGAGCGATCGCGACGACCACCGGAGCCCCCGCGTCAATCACTTCGGGCAACCCAGCGTCGACTTCGGCAACGGCCACCGGCTCCACGGACGCTGGCTCGGGGTTCGCCGCGACCGCCACCGGCTTGCCGCCACGCTTCTTCTCGTCCGCCGCTGCGAGCTTCGCGGCCTTCGCCTCTTCGGCGGCCCGCTTCTTCTCTTCGGCCGCGGCGAGCCGCGCCGCCTTCGCTTCGTCGGCGAGCCGCTTCTTTTCCGCCGCGGCCGCCTGCTTCGCTGCCAGCGCATCTTCGCGGGCCTTCCTTTTCGCTTCAGCCGCAGCCGCCGCCTTCTCGGCCGCCGTCTGGCCCTTCACCACCATCACGCCTGCGTCTGCGGAAGACGTGCCCGCATCGACCTCGGCCACTGCGATCACGGGGCGCTCGAGCCGATCCGGCATCATGCCGTCATCGAGCTTCGCGAGCATCTTCACCGTCGCGGGGCTCTTCACCGTGATGCGCTGCTTGATGTCGCCGCCCATGTTGAGCTCGGGGGTCACCTTGATCTGCACCTCGATGCCCATCTCGGACTTGAACGAGACGTCAGAGCCGGGCTTCCACTTGTAGCCGCCTTCCAGAGACACGACCTGGCTGGTGCGGTTCAGGAACTCGAAGCGCGACTCGAGGCGGTGCTGCCCGGGCTCGACATCTCCATGGAAGATGAGGTGGTCGCCTTCGCTGTTCAGCTTCTTCAGGTTGGCGACCGGCAGGCTGCGGCCGTCGAGCTTGAAGCTGGCCTCGACGAGCTCGTAGTTCGGCTGATCGAGCCCGACGAGCTCGATCTTGATCTTCGTCGGCGGCGTCGCCACCATCGCGTTCAGCTGCTTCTCGAGGTCTTCACGCGCCTGCTTCTCGGCGGGTGTCTCTGCCACGGCGACCGCCACCGGCAACAGGGCCACCAGCAGCAGGGTCAACCACGACTTCCGGGCTCGCATTGCCTGAGGTCTTACTCCCGTGTGGTCACGGGGGCCACATCGCGGTTCAACCGAGCTCGGCCACCCGGGCGCCAAACAGGCGGTTCACCGACTCGAGCAGCTCGTCGCTGACCTGCACCTTCAGCTGCGTGCCGCCGATCAACGCCTCGGCCTCGCCCGGCATCAGCAGCGCGACCGCAATCGGCGTCGCTCCCGCATGCTTCTTCACGATCTCAGAGAGCTTCTGCAGCCGTTCGTCGGTCGCCATCGCCGCGCTCAGCCGCAGCTCGAGCCGCTTCACCCGCTTCTCACGCACCTCGCGCAGGCTCTGGATGTCTTCGACGATGAGCTCGGATGACGGCGACTCTTCGTCGCGGTTGTTGATCTGCACAGTGCCCGTCACGAGAATCGGCTCGTCGCTCTTGAGCAGGATTTCCCACTGCTCGTAGCCCGGACGCGCGCCGCCCTTGCTCCACTTGCCGTCTTTGCCCATCACGCTGCGGCCCGCCTCGCGTCCGGGGAAGCAGACGAGCTCGACGCTTCCTGACAGGTCCTCGAGCGTGACCCACGCCATGCGCTTGCCCGTCTTGGTCGGGCGCTCGCGAAGGGCGGCGACGACACCGGCGATGGTCAGCTTGTCGTCGCGCCGCGCGCGCTGAATGATCGTGATCGGCCGCGCGTACCGCTTGAGCTCCTTGTCGTACGCGTGCAGCGGGTGCCCCGACACGTAGAAGCCAATCGATTCCTTCTCGTGCGAGAGGCGCTCCTTCTCAGTCCACTCTTCGACCTGCACGTAGTCGTTCTTGAGGCCCCCCCCGCTGCCCTTCGGGCCGGCGTCGAAGAGGCCGAACAAGCTTTCCTGGCCCACCGCCTTGTCGCGCTGGCTCGATGAGCCGCGCTCGACGGCGCGCTCGATGGTGTCGAACAGCTGCTTGCGGCCGCGCTTCTCGAAGTCGAAAGCGCCTGCCTTCACCAGCGCCTCGACGACCTTCTTGTTCACGCGGCGGCTGTCGACGCGCTCACAGAAGTCGAACAGATCTTTGAAGAAGCCCTTCTCGCGGGCCTCGAGGATCGCGGCGATCGCGCCCTCGCCGACGCCCTTGATTGCGCCGAGCCCGAAGCGAATCTTTCCTTCGACCGCACCGAAGGCCATCGCCGAGTGGTTCACGTCGGGCGGCAGCACCTCCTGCCCCTTCGATCGCGCCTCGGCGATGTAAGCCACCACCTTGTCGGTGTTGTCCTTCTCGCTGGTCAGCAGCGCGGCCATGAACTCGACCGGGTACCGGGCCTTGAGCCAGGCGGTGTGAATCGTGATCAGGCCGTATGCGGCAGAGTGCGACTTGTTGAAGCCGTACTCGGCGAACTTTTCCATCAGGTCGAAGATCTCGCCCGCGACCTTCGGGTCGACGCTCTTCTCTTTGCAGCCGGCGAGGAAGCCCGCGCGCTCTTCGGCCATCACCGAGGCCTTCTTCTTTCCCATCGCGCGACGCAGCAGGTCGGCGCGGCCCAGCGAGTAGCCGCCGAGCACCTGGGAAATCTGCATCACCTGTTCCTGGTAGACGATGACGCCGTAGGTGTCTTTCAGCACTGGCTCGAGCGCCGGGTGCGGGTAGACCACCGGCTCGCGGCCGTGCTTGCGGTTGATGAAGACGTCAACCATGCCCGCGTCGAGCGGACCCGGGCGGTACAGCGCGCCGGCGGCAATCACGTCTTCGAAGCACGACGGCTTCAGCTTGATCACCATCTCGGTGAACCCGCTGGACTCCATCTGGAACACGCCGCCCGTGTCGCCGGCGCTGATCAGATCGAACAGCGCCTTGTCGTCGATTGGGATCTTCTCGCGAAGAATCTTGTCGGCGTCGGCGCGGCCACGGTTCACCAGGTCGAGCGCGTTCTGGATCACCGTCAGCGTCTTCAGACCGAGGAAGTCGAACTTCACCAGGCCCGCGGCTTCGACCTCGTCCTTGGCGAACTGCGTGACCAGCACCTTTTCGCCGGGCGGCTGGTAGACGGGCACGTACTCCCACAGCGGCTTGTCGGCGATGACGACGCCGGCGGCGTGAAGGCCGGCCTGGCGGTGTAGCCCTTCGAGCGCGAGCCCAATCTCGAGCACGTCCTTCGTCGTGATCTCTTTGCCGTCGATCTCGGTGAGCTTGGTTGGCTTGTCGATCATCTCTTTGAGGCGCGCCTCCCCGGCGATCTCTTTCTCGAGGTCGCCGTAGATCGCCTGCTTCAACGTGATGTTCAGCACCTCGGGCACGAGCTTCGCGAAACGATCGCCTTCCGAGTACGGCAGGCCGAACACGCGGCACACGTCGCGCAGCACGCTCTTCGCCTTCAAGCTGCCGAAGGTGATGATCTGCCCGACGTTGTTCTCGCCGTACTTGCGGCCGACGTAGCGAATCACCTCGTCGCGGCGGTCCTGGCAGAAGTCGATGTCGAAGTCCGGCATCGAGACGCGCTCGGGGTTCAAGAACCGCTCGAACAACAGGTTGTACGGAATCGGATCCAGGTCGGTGATGCGCAGCGCGTACGCGACGATCGAGCCGGCGCCCGAGCCGCGGCCGGGGCCGACGGGGATGTTGTTCATCTTCGCCCAGTTGATGAAGTCCTGGACGATGAGGAAGTAGCCCGCGAACCCCATCTTGGTGATGACGGTGATCTCCATCGCGAGGCGGTTCAGGTACTGCTCGCGATCGACCGGGTAGTTCAGCTCTTTGAAGCGCTCGTGAAGGCCCTTCGTGGCGAGCTCGGCCATGAAGCTGTCGGGGGTGTGGCTCTCGGGGACTTTGAAGGTCGGCAACATCGGCTTGCCGAGCTTGAGCTCGACGTTGCACATGTCTGAGATCCGCATCGTGTTGTCGACGGCCTCGGGGACGTCCGAGAAGAACGCCCGCATCTCTTCGGGGCTGGTCACGTACAGCTTGTCCGTCGAGTGCTTCATGCGCTTGTTGTCGGCCAGCGTCTTGCCCGATGCGATGCACATCAACAGCTCGTGCGCGCGCGCGTCTTCGCGCTTGATGTAGTGGGCGTCGGCAGTCGCGACGAGCGGGATGTCGAGATCGCGCGACAGCTGCTTCAAGTTGGTGTTCGCGGTCTCCTGCTCGACCATGCCGTTGCTCTGGATCTCGAGGAAGAAGTTGCCCGGCTCGAAGATGTCCTTGAACTCGTTGGCCGCGCGCTTCGCGTGGTCCATGTCGCCGCGGAAGCAGGCGCTGGTGACTTCGCCGCCGAGGCACGCAGTGAGGCCGACGAGGCCCTTGCTGTGTTCCTTGAGGATCTTCTTGTCGATGCGCGGGTGGTAATAGAAGCCGTGCAGGTACCCGGTGGACGCAAGGTACCGCAGGTTGCCGTACCCTTCTTCGTTCTTCGCCAGAAGAATGAGGTGGTTCGCGATCTTCTCGGTCTTGTCTTCGCGGCCCTTGGGCCCCGCGACGTAGGCCTCGAGGCCGATGATGGGCTTGATGCCGCCCTCTTTGGCCTTCTTGTAGAAGTCGATCGCTCCGAACATATTGCCGTGGTCGGTGACGGCGACCGACGACATGCCCTTCTCTTTCACCGTCTTGATCAGGTCCTTCATCCGGATCGCGCCGTCCAGCAGGCTGTAGAGGGTGTGGAGGTGCAGATGGGTGAAGGACATGTTTTCCCGTTCCTTGAGTGGTTGCGAAGGGTTGGCACCACTCGAGCGCGCGCGCAACTTACCTTAGAAACCACGTCGGCAGGTCGCCCGTAAAGCCACCATGAGACTGCTTCTGCTGGGGTTGTGCTGGGTGTCGTGTGCCGCTACTGAAAAGCCCGTTCAGGTCAAAGCGCCGGCCGCGCAAGGAGGCAAAGTGCAGAAGTCGGAAGACGAGTGGAAGAAAATCCTCACCGACCAGCAGTTCTACGTGCTGCGCAAGAGCGGCACCGAGCGCGCCTTCACCGGCCCCTATTGGGACGACCACGCCCCTGGCACCTATGTCTGCGCGGGCTGCGGGCAGGTGCTCTTCAAGTCGGCCGCGAAGTTCGAGAGCGGCACCGGCTGGCCGAGCTTCTTCGAGCCCGCCTCCGCAGCGGCCGTCGAGTCCATCACCGACTCGAGCCACGGCATGTCGCGCACCGAGGTGCGGTGTTCGAAGTGCAAGGGCCACCTGGGCCATGTGTTCGACGACGGTCCGCGCCCCACCGGGCTTCGTTACTGCATCAACGGAACAGCCCTGAAAAAGGCGACCGATTAGTCGTCCCCCCTCTTTGCCGGAAGGGCGAAGGCGCGTAAATACTGCGCCAACGGCGCAATCGGATGCGCCACTCGTTTTGAAGAAGGGGCGCACGCATCATGAATCTGGAGCCGGCAAACTCCACCCAACACCCTGTCGACTGGGCCAACGTGCAGCTGCCCGTGCCGTGGCCGGATCAGCTCGATCTCGCTCGCCCGTCGCACTTCTACCGCACGGTCAAGCACCTGTTCGGCCCCCGGAAGCCCGTCGAGCTGCCGCCGAACACGCCGGGTGCGTTGCAGCTACCCGGCTACCTGTTGCAGGAGTTCCACCACCTTCCCAACGGCAACTTCTCGAGCTTCTACGCAGACGGCTACCTCTGGGCGTTCGACGCCACGATGCTGGGCCTGTCGCGCGGGATGCGGGCGAAGATTGCCGAACGGCTGAAGCACCACCACGCGGTGCTCGACATCGGCTGCAGCGGCGCCGACCTCGCGGCCGCCTGCCGTCGCGCAGGGGTCGAAGACGTCGTCGGCCTCGATGCGTCGCCGTACATGCTGCAGCAGGCCGCGCGCCGGAACCCGGGCATCCCGCTGGTGCAGGGGCTCGCCGAGAGAACCGATTTTCCCGACGGCCGGTTCGACGCCGTCGCCGCGTGCTTCCTCTTCCACGAGCTGCCCCACGCTGCGCAAGACGACGTGCTCTGCGAGGCGCGGCGAATCCTGAAGCCGGGTGGCGAGCTGTTGATCTGCGAGCCCGCTCCAGACCAGATGCGCCTCGGCCTGTGGCAGCTGCTGAAGAAGGCCGGCCCACTGGCGTTCTGGTGGAAGTTCATCACCAAGCTCGCGCACGAGCCCTTCGTTCACGAGTGGCACGCGCGAGAGCCCCGCACCTGGTTTGAAAGCCAGGGCTTCGAGCTGGTCGAGGACTCCACCGAGGTCCCCTTCCGCACCTGGATCGCGAAGCGGCTGTAGCTACCCGCCGAACGTGCCCAGGCCGTTGAGGGCAGGTGGAATCTGGAAGAAGAGGATGCCCAGCCGGTACAGCGGGTTGTTCTCGACGCCCACCTGGTAGAAGAAGTCTTCGCGCACGCCCCGCACCAGGTCAGCCATCTTCACCGAAGCGTCGTACTGGGCGTCGGTTTGCGCAGCGACGCGCGGCGGGGTGGCGCCCGCGGCCGACATGCCTCCGAACGTCATCGACGGAAGGAGCAGGTCGAGATCCTGCCCATACGAAATCTCGCCACGGTCAGATCGGGCGGCGAAGTCGCGGGCGGTGGTGAGCTCCTTGCCAATCATGATTCCCATGCTGCTCGCCGCGTAGTCGGCGTGCGAGCCGCCGCCATTGCCCCACGCGTCGGCCGCCGGCATGTCAGGGTACGCTGCGCGAACCTGCTCGACGGGCATTGCATACGCCGCCGAGGTCAGCTGCGCCGCGTCGCTTCCGTTTGACGACAGCCGCTGCAGGCCGGTGATGACACTGTTGGTCAGCTGGGCGTTGGTGTGGCTGACGCGCCGTCGACAGACGCGCCTGCCTGCTGCCGGGTGACGCCACCGCCGCTGAAGAGGTTCGCTCCGAGCCGGGCTGACGAGGCGTGCCTCAAAGGGTCGCGTTACCCGCAAAAGGCGAAGGGCCTCCCAGGCAGCTTCACCCGGAAAAGCCCTCCTTGTTGGCCGACAGCGCCCTGCCAGCCGCCCTCGTTCTATTGTTGGTTATTCGTCGGGACGACGCGCCCGGCTGCAGAACTGACTACAGAAGAATCGACGTATGCGGGTTGGTGCCGAACGGCTCACCCGAGACCTTGAGGGTCCTCGCCAGGTACGACCAGAAGCCGGGAACCGACGGCGTGCCGGCAGGCAGCTGGACGTTGGCGCTGACCTTGCCCGTGGTGCCGGGCTTCACGTAGCGGCCAATGACGGTCGCGTTCAGCGCCGACGCGTGGTCGGAGCCCGGGAGGCTGCGGTTGAAGTCGCCGAAGATCGCGATCACGACGTTGCGGGTCGGGTCATTCACCATGCGGTTGATGAAGGTCTTCAGCGGCGGGAGGATGCGGGTGTTCATCATGTTGCGAACGTTGGCGCCCGTGCGGTCACCGTGCGTGTCCCAGCCACCGTCGACCGCGATGGCGAAGTTCGCGCCAGCGGTGATCATGAGCTCGGCCGCGGCGATCTTGCTCGAGAAGCTGTTCACCGCCGTCGCCGTCGCCTGCATTCCGTACGCAGTGGCCATCGCTGCGTAGTTGAACGCCTGCACCGGCTTCAGCAGGGTGTCGATACCCGACTGCATCCCGTCGCGCATGCCCGTCATCATCGTTGGGTTCGCCGCGAGACGATCAGCCGACATCGCCTGCGCCGCCGTGAGGCCCGCCGCGCCAATCTTGCGGTCGGGAATCGTCGCGTCCTGCGCGCCGCCAAGGGCCGCGATGGTCGACTTCATGTCGTTGACCTGCTGCAGCGACACGCCGCCTTCGGCCGGCCGGGCGCCCGGCATCATCTGCCCGCCCAGGTTGACGGCCTTGATCGCGCCGTCGCCGCCCATCATTGAAGCCAGCCGCAGCCCGTACGACCTTGTGCCGTCGCTGAAGTTGGCGTTCTGCGCCGCGCCGTGTGCCGTGATGCCGTGGCGGATGCCGACCGTCGAGATGTGATCGAGGGCGAACTGCGGCAGCGTGCCGTAGGTCGGAGCGTCGATGACGAGACCGCCGCCCAGCGCCTTCTGGTTGCCGGCCGCGACGCCGAAGGTGCCGGCGCCCGCGAAGCTGTCGGCGCTGCCGAACAAGGCGTTGTAGCCACCGCTGAGGTACACCACGAGCAGGGCAGACTTCTCACCCGCCGCCTGGCCGAAGGCGGTGCGGGAGATGAGCCCGTCGCCAGTCATCATCCGGGATGCCGCCAGACCGCCGGCCACTGCTCCCGTTGCCTGGATGAGAGAACGACGCGAAAACCGATTTGAGTTCATAGTGGTTGGCTCCTCGTTCTTCAGTAGGTGGTGAAGCCAGCGGCGGTCATCACCGAGGCGCAGGTGTAAGCCCAACGACGGGTCGCGTTCGTCTCGGCCATCGTGTCGACCATGGCGACCTTCACGCACGCATCGAGCTCAGGCTGGGTCGCATCGCGGCTCCAGAACTTGCGGGCCCAGGTTCCGCACTCGGCGGCGGCCGTGCTGTTCGAGGGGATGACCTTGTAGGGGGCGGGGTTGGCCGCCATCGAGAGGCAGCCCTGGAAGGCGATGCGGTAGGTCGTGTAGACGGTTACCCCGCTGGCCACCGGCTCGCTGACCCAACGCGCCGGCAAAATCGCGAAGGTGTTGCCGACCGACGGGTCCGCCAGCATGCCCGGCGTGTTGCCAAGGACGCGGGGGAACTCGCCAGTGAGCGCGCTGAACGGCTTCATGCGCGCCCGCTCGGGCCCGATGTCGCCATCGATACGGCCGGCGGTGAGCTCAGTGCCGGCGAAGCCCGTGTACGTCTTGCCCATGTCGCAGCGGGCGGGGGTGATCGGGGTCACCGGCGTCTCTTCTTGCGGAGGCGTCACCGCCGGAGGGGCGATGTCGTCGGGGGGAATCACCGCCGGTGGCACTTCCGAGGGAACAGGATTCATGTTGCCCAGGTTGGCGCTCGAGGATCCGAGCGAGCAACCGGTGGCGAGCATGGCAACGACGAGAGAGGCAGTCAGCGTCTTCATAGTGTGGGAGTTCATGGTCGGTCTCCTTGTCCTTTCTCGGGCTACTGGCAGAAGGCCGCGTCTTTCGCGACCGAAGCAAGGGCGGACTGGATGGTGCCGGTCGCCTTGAAGGCGGTCATGCACCGGTCGAAGATCGGACCTTCGCAGGTCATCTCAGCGCGGCCGTAGAGGTACTCGAAGGCAATGCGGCAAGCGCGGAACTCGAAGGCCTCGCTCTTGACCAGGGCAGTGATGAGCTCCTTGTCGTTGCTGATCATCATCCCACCCAGGATTTCCTGAGGGGTGGCCGGCGGCGGGCCGAACGAGATGACCGTGTTGCCGTTGGTGACCGTGGTCACCTTGCGGCTGAGGACGCTGGCGACCTTGTCGAGCGCGAACCAGCCGTCGAAGTGGCAGGCGCTGCAGCCGGCGCCCGAACGACCCGTCGCGCTCACGTCGGCAGTCGGCGAGTTGGTCGAAGCGACCAGCTTGAGGCCGATGGTGTTGTTCATGATGCGGTAGGCGGTCGAGAGCTTGATGCCCGCGAGCTCGTTGCCGGCGTAACGCAGCAGCCAGGGACGCGAACGGAAGTAGCCGAGGCCATTGGTGTCGGCGGTGACGGTCGGCTGCGTACCAGCCGGCGAGCCCGCGGCGACGTCGACCTTGTAGGCGCCCAGAAACATCTGGTCCCACGTCAGGTTGTTCGCGAGCACGTACTTCGTCAGGTAGTACGCCGGATCCTCGGCCGAGTTGGCGCCGGGGTCATCGTTGAAGGTCGCGTTCACGAAGCGCGCGAAGCGCTCCTGGAAGTCGGCCGACTGCAACATCGCGTCGATCTGCGTCTGGGGATCCGCGCTCGACATCAGCGCCGACACCGGGCTCTTGCCGAGCAGGGAGATCGACAGACGGGTCGCGCAGCGCTCCGTCTTATCGGCAGTCACGGTCTGGGCAGACGCCGCGGCAGCAGTCAGGGAGAGAACAACAACAATGGCTTTCCGGAGGTTCATGGAGGGCCTTCCACCGTTTGATCGGGTGAGCATCGAGGTCACCTACAGCAACCCTTGCGCCAAGCTGGGAAGAGGCCTGGCTGGCTTTATTCCCCCACATCTGCCCACCGCTGTTTCGGGGTGTCTCTCTGTCGTTACAGTGGGTTGCCTGTTCGCGCGAAAGGGAGCGCGGAAGGCCTGAAACGGGGCCAGCCGCAAAGTGGAGTGGATCTGCTCCACTGCCAACTGCCCCCTGCAGGTATCACTTCGAGCCGAGGCCCCGGCGCGTCAACTCCGCTGAAAGGACACGGGCTTCGGCCTTCAGGCGGGTGAAGTTCGAGTACATGCCATCGGGCTTCGCGCCGGGCATCGACTTGAGCTGGCCGCGAATGGTGTCCATCGTGTGGCCGATTTCTTCCAGCCGCGACACGAGCTCGCTGTCGTCAGAGAAGAGAATCTTGAGCAGCTCGTGAATCTCGACCTTGCCCTCGAGCTCGCGTTCCATCTGCTTGAAAGAGACGCGTTTGGGCTTCTGGGTGGCGCGGTCGACAGCCTCGACGACCGTGCGGGCGTGGGCGAGCAGGGCGTCCACCGCGGTCGCCTGGCGCATGCGCGCAAACGCGTCGATCAAATCGCTGAGCAGCGGCGCGGTGGCGGTCTTGCCAGGCGGCTTCAGCACGGTCAACAGCCACGCATCGATGCCGTCGCCGCCCGCCTGTTCCATCGCCTGGCGGAGCACCGGCAGCCACTCGGTGCGCAAGAGCTCGAACACGGGAGCAGCCGAACCCACCCGGCCCTTCTGGGTGTCGACCAGCGCGGCCAGGGCCCTGAGCATGTCGTCGCGGGCCATCACGGCACGGGGGACGAAGGCCCTTTCGCGCCACGCGCCCTGCGACACTTCGGGCGCCGTCTCGCCTTTGATTTCGCGGTGGGTGCCGGTGGTGCCGCCCAGGTCTTCGCCCAGCGCGCGGCCGTGGTCGGGCGGCTTCACGTACTTGTCTTTCGAACCCGAAGCGCTTTCGGTTTTCTTCTCGAAGTCAGGAGCGCCCTGAATCGTCTCGTCGCCTGGCTTTGACCCCATACGTGCGCTTTCGAGCCTAACCGAATCAGGCGGCCATGCGCCGCGAGCGTGCGCGGAAGAAACGCTGCAGTGCCGAGCTGTAGTCTTCGCCGGCCTTGAGCTCGACGTGGTCGAGGGTGAGCTTGCGGAAGATCTTGGTCCGTTCGTCGCTTCGTTTTTCCATCAACTGCCGGAAGCGGCCGCGGACGCGGGGATCTGACGTGTCGACGAGCCAGCGCTGGCCCGTTTCAGCGTCCTCGAGATCGACGAGGCCCAGCGCGGGGAAGTCGGCCTCGAACGGGTCCGACAAGACCACCGGCACCAGGTCGTGGCGGCGCGCGGCGATGCGCAGCGATTTTTCGTAGTCCTTCGCGAGGAAGTCGCTGATCAGAAAGGTGACCGCTTTGCGCTTGGCGATGCGCGACAGGTAGTCGAGGCCCACGCTGATGTTGGTGCCCTTCCCCGCTGGCTTGAAGCTCAAGATATCGCTGACGACGCGCAGCACGTGCTTCTTGCCCTTACGCGGCGGCACCACCTTCTCGATGCGGTCGGAAAACAGAATCAGCCCGACCCGATCGTTGTTGGCGATGGCCGAGAAGGCGATCTGCGCGGCGACTTCGGCGGCCATCTCGGCCTTCGACCTTTCCTTCGAGCCGAACTCCTTGCTGCCCGAGACGTCGACCACGAGCATCACGGTGAGCTCGCGCTCTTCGGTGAAGACCTTCACGTACGCGTCGTTCATGCGCGCGGTGACGTTCCAGTCGATGGTGCGCACTTCGTCGCCGGGCTGGTACTGGCGGACTTCCGAGAAGGCCATGCCGCGGCCCTTGAAGACCGACTGGTACTGGCCCGCGAGCATGTCTGACACCACCTTGCGGGTGGCGATCTCGAGCTTGCGGATGCGCTTGATCAGCTCCTTGGGGAGCATCGCTTGCCCTTAAGGAACTTCGACCTTGTCGAAGATGCGCTGAATGATCCGTTCGGGCGACTGCTCTTCCGCCTCGGCCTCGTACGACAGCGAGATGCGGTGGCGCAGCACGTCGAAGCCAATCGCCTTCACGTCTTCGGGCGTCACGAAGCCGCGGTGCCGCAGAAACGCATGGGCCCGGGCGGCCTGGGTCAGCGACAGCGTGGCGCGGGGGCTGGCGCCGTACGAGATGAACTCAGACAAATCTTTCAGCCCGTACTTCGCCGGCTCGCGGGTGGCGAAGACGATGTTGAGGATGTAGTCCTTCACCTTTTCGTCGATGTAGATCTTGTGCATCACCGCGCGCGCGTTGGTGATGTGCTCAGGCGTGATCACCTTCTGGATCTTCGGGGGCCCGTCACCCGACATGCGATCCATGATCGTCTTTTCTTCTTCACGCGTCGGGTAGCCGACCTTCACCTTCAGCATGAACCGGTCGACCTGGGCTTCGGGCAGCGGGTACGTGCCTTCCTGCTCGATCGGGTTCTGCGTCGCGAGCACCAGGAAGGGCTGGGGCAGCGGAAACGTGTTGTTGCCGATGGTGACCTGGCGTTCCTGCATCGCCTCGAGCAGCGCCGACTGGACCTTGGCTGGAGCGCGGTTGATTTCGTCGGCGAGGATGATGTTCGAGAAGATTGGGCCCTTGCGGACGGCGAAGCTGCCCGTCTGCTGGTTGTAGATGACCGTGCCGATGAGGTCGGCGGGCAGCAGGTCGGGCGTGAACTGGATGCGCTGGAAGGCGGCGCTGATCGCATCGGCGAAGGTGCGAACCGTCAGCGTCTTCGCGAGGCCGGGCACGCCTTCGAGCAGCACGTGACCATTGCAGAGCAGGCCGATCAGCACCCGTTCGAGCATGTACTTCTGGCCGACGATGACCTTGCCCGTCTCGACCAGCAGGGTCTCGACGAAGGAGCTCTGCTGCTGCACCTGCTCGGTGAGCGCCTTGATGTCCGTCGTGTTCATCGCGGGCATGCTCACTGGCCGCGCAGCTGATCGAGCTTGCTGCGGGAGTCCGTCTGTAGCTCTGGCCGCACGTCACCGGCGGTCGAGGCGACGTAGCGTTCGTAGTAGGTGCGCGCGTCGGCCGGGCGGTTCAAGCCCCGGTACGACTCAGCGAGGCCATACAGCGGCGAGCCCAGGTTCGGGTCGAGCCGCAGCGCGTACTGGTAGTCCACCGCCGCTTCCGCGAACCGGCGAAGGCCGATGAGGGCCGAGCCGCGGGCCACGTAGCCTACCGACAACGCAGGCTCGAGCTGCAGGCACGCCGAGAGGCTGGCGAGCGCGTTGCCGTAGTCGCGGGAACCGATCTGCCGAACGCCCTGCTCGTAGTAAGCGCGGGCCTGCGCGCGGGTGGTGTCAGCGACGGGGCCCGAGCCGGGCTGCTTGCCCTGCGCCTGCGGAGAGCCGCCACCGGCCGACGCCATCTTCGCCTGCGCCTTGGTGATGTTGTCCTGCGCGCTCTTCTTGATGGTCGGGTCGGTGCTGCTCTGCACCACCACCTGCCAGCGCTCGATCGCCTGGCTGTAGTAGCCGAGCACCGCGTAGGAATTGCCGAGCTTGAAGAGCGCTTCGATGTTCTTCGGGTCGGCGTTCACCGCGTCCTGGTACGAGAAGCTGGCCTCGCGGTACTTCTTCTCGCCCATGTACTTGTCTCCTTCCTGCACCTTCTTGGCGGCGGCGTTGGCAATGGGCTCGGCGGCAGGCGGCGCTGCCGTTGGTGCGGGAGCAGGCGCCGGGGCGGCGACGGGAGCCGGCGCGGGCTCGGCGGCGGCCGGCGTCTTCAGCTGGGCCAGCGCTTCCTTCGCCTTGTCGATCCACTTCTGTTCAGAAGCGCGGGTCTCCATCTTCAAGAACTTCTCGTAGGCCGCGGTGGCCTTCGCGGTCTCGCCGCCGACCAGGCGGTAGCTCTCGCCGAGGCCGTAGAACCCGTCGGGGTCCTTCGGCTCGAGCTTCACGTAGCGCTCGTAGGCGTTCGCGGCGGTCTTGAAGTCAGAGACCTTCCGGCACGCCTTGCCGAGGTTGTACCAACCGGTCGAGAAGGCAGGGTCTGCCTCGACGGCCAGCTTGTACTGGGCGACCGCCTGATCCTTCTTGTCCTGCTTGAAGAGCGCGGTGCCGAGGCCGTTCAACGCGGGCGCCCAGTTCGGCGTCGCGGCGATCGCGTCCTGGTAGGCCTTGATGGCGGTATCGAGCTGGTTGCTCTCGAGAGCCTTGTCACCGCGTTCGAGCGCGGTCTTGGCGGCCGGCGAAGGGGTCACCGCAGAGAGGGCAGCAGCGGCGATGAAAGCGAGCAGGTTCATGTCGTTAGCTCCGTCAACAGACAGTCAGACGCCAGTGGCGTAGCAAAGTTCAACGCAAGCCGTCACCCGATCTTCCACAAGCAGCGTCAGGCGCCCGAGACGAGGCGCTTGACCTGGGCGACCACGTGCTCGGCCGTGATTCCGTACTTCTGCATCAACACCTCGGCCGGGGCCGACGCGCCGTACTTGTCCACGCCGATCGCGACCCCTTCGTCGCCGACCCACTTGTCCCACCCGAAGGTGACGCCAGCCTCGATCGAGACGCGCACCGGCACCGAGGGCAGCAGCACCTCTTCGCGGTAGCTCGCCGGCTGGGCTTTGAACGCTTCCCAGCAGGGCATCGAGACGACGCGGGTGGCGATGTTCTCTTTGAGCAGCGTCGCCTGGGCATCGAGCGCCAGCGACACCTCACTGCCGGTCGCCAGCAGCAGCGCGGCCGGCTGGCCCTGGCAGTCGGACAAGACGTAGGCGCCCTTCTGCAAGCCTACGGCGCTGGCCAGCTTCGCGTGGTCGAGCCCGGGCACCTTCTGGCGGGTGAGCACGAGCGCGGTCGGGCCTTCGGTGCGCTCGAGCGCGAGGCGCCATGCCTGGGCGGCTTCATCGCCGTCGCACGGGCGCACCACGTAGAGGTTCGGCATGCAGCGCAGCGCCGCGAGGTGCTCGACCGCCTGGTGGGTGGGGCCGTCTTCGCCCAGCGCGATCGAGTCGTGTGTCCACACGTAGATGACGGGCAGGTGGTTCAGCGCGGCGAGCCGCAGCGCCGGCCGCATGTAGTCACTGAAGGTGAAGAAGGTGGCGACGAAGGGCCGCAAGCCACCGTGGTATGCGATGCCGTTGGCGATCGCGCCCATTGCGTGCTCGCGAACCCCGAAGTGCAGGTTGTTGCCCTTGCCGGTCTGCCCGTCGAAATCGCCAGCGTCCTTCAGGCTGGTCTTCGTCGAGCCCGCGAGGTCTGCGTCGCCGCCGATCAGCTCGGGCAGCTTGGCCGCCAGCGCGTTGAGCACCTTGCCAGCCGAGGTGCGGGTCTCCATCGCTTCGCCCGCTTTGAACGCGGGCAGCAGGCCGTCGAACCCTTCGGGAAGATCGCCTGCCTGGGTCCGCTTCCATACGGCGGCGAGGTCAGCGTGCTTCGCGGTGTAGTCGACGAAGCGCTTTTCCCACGTGCCCTGGGCCGCCTTGCCCTTCTCGAGCGCAAGGTGGAAGTGCGCCTTCGCCTCTTCGGGAATGAAGAACTTCTTCTCGGGATCCCAGCCCAGCGCCTTCTTGGTGAGCGCGATCTCGTCAGCGCCCAGCGGGCTGCCGTGCGACGAGGCCTTGCCCGACTTGTTGGGCGAGCCGAACCCAATGGTGGTCTTGACCACGATCAGCGACGGCCTCTGCGTCTCGGCCTTCGCCGCGGCAATCGCCTCGTCGATGGCAGCCAGATCCGTGTCGCCGTGCTTCACGGTCTGCACGTGCCAGCCGTACGCGGCGTAGCGCGCCTCGACGTCTTCGTTGAAAGACATGCTCAGCGGGCCGTCGAGGGTGACGTCGTTGGCGTCGTACAGGCAGATGAGCTTGCCGAGCTTGAGGTGCCCGGCCAGCGAGGCGGCCTCGTGGGTGAGCCCTTCCATCACGTCGCCGTCAGAGATGAGCGCGTACGTGAAGTGGTTGACGAGCTCGAAGCCCGGGCGGTTGAAGCGGCTCGCGAGCGCGCGTTCGGCGATCGCCATACCGACGGCGTTCGCGTGCCCCTGGCCCAGCGGGCCCGTGGTGGCCTCGACGCCGGGGGTGAGACCGAACTCGGGGTGGCCGGGCGTCTTGCTGCCCCACTGCCGGAAGCTCTTCAGGTCTTCCATCGTCATCGGGTAGCCGGTGACGTGGAGCAGTGAGTACAGCAGCATCGAGCCGTGGCCGGCCGAGAGGACGAACCGATCGCGGTCGAACCAGCTGGGATCCGCCGGGTTGTGCTTGAGGTGGTTCTGCCAGAGCACGTACGCCATCGGAGCGGCGCCCAGTGGCAACCCGGGGTGGCCCGAGTCGGCCTTCTGAACGGCGTCGATTGAGAGGGTTCGAAGCGTGTTGATGCAGAGGGTGTCGACCGCGTCAGGGGCGTTCATTGCCGCGGCGATCTACCAGAACTTCCGCGCTGCCAAGCCGCTAACCGGCGTCGCCGTCACCCGCGAGGTAGCTCAAGATCACCTCGTCGAGGCTCTTCTCGCTGATCAGGTCTTCGCCGAACAACGTCTCGACGCCGACCTCGTTGATGCGGGGCAGCTCTTTCATCTCGCGCGCGGCAACGACTTCGGGCGGCAGGACTTTCGGCAGGGCGGCGGCGGCTGCTGCGGCGGCGCCCATCGCGACGGCGATGTTCTGCTGGTGCTGCGCGTGGGCGGCTTCGGCGTCGGTCGCGAGCTGGCCCGGTTGGTAGCTGCGCTGCTTCGAATCGATGTTGTCGTAGACGCCGTTGATCAGGTTCCGCAGCATCTCTTTGTGCTGCTCTTCCATCATCTCGCGCACGAGCTCGGCGAGGTTCGGCGTCTTGACGATGTCGGCGTAGCCCGTCTTCTTGGAGGCGAGGATGTTCCCGCCGACGAAGAGGTGCGTGATGATGTGGGGGTTGGCCGCGCCCGAGTCCTCGGTCTGGACGTGGTAGACCTTCCCCTTGTGTTTGATGTTGTGGTTGAAGCCGGTGACGGCTTTTTCGAAGGTTTTCGCCATGATGAGGTTCGCGGCGACGGTAACAGACGCGCTGTGAGGGCGGCTAGCTTTTGACCTTCGCGAGCTGATCGACCGTGTTGATGCTCTGAAGCGCGGCGACGTCTTCAGCAGTCAACGCCAGCGGCGAGAGTTCGGCCAGCAGGGTCTGCAGTGACGGGTTCTCGACAAGTCGCGCGCGCCAGGCCGCTCCGAGCCAGGCGCGGTAGATCGCCAACAGCGGCTCGCGCGCGTAGCAGGTGACGAGGTGGGTGCCGCCTGCATCGACGAGCCGCTGAACCGTGCGGGTCGTGACGAAGGGCATGTCGCACGCAACGACAAGGGCCCACGGCGTCTTCGCAGCCAGCAAAGCGGTGACGACGCCGCCGGGCGCGCCTTTGCCCGGCACGACGTCTTCAATGCGCCTCACGCCGAAGCGGTCGTACGCCGGGTCGCTGGACACGATCAGCGCGTCGGTACAAAACGTTCGGAGCGCGAGCAGCTTCTCGACGAAAGTCACGCCATCGGTGGTCAGCAGGCCCTTCGCGCGTCCGCCCAGGCGTTTGCCGGCACCGCCAGCGAGAATGCACAACGTGAGGTCCACTCGATCAATCACGCTGAACACCCGTTCAAACCCGATTTGACTCTGGAGCACCGATCCATACACTCCCGCGAACTTTCGTGGGGCGCACACCATGGCTGAGCCGCAAATGCAGCTTCCTCCTCGCAGCAGCCGGCCGCGCATCGCGGTGCCGATTTCCCCACCCGTGCTCACCCCCTCGCTGATCCCCTTCGATGTGATGCAGGCGTACGAGAAGGAACACGCCGCGAAGGCCATCGCCGAAGAAGATGTGGTGAACGACGCCGATGACCTTGGCGTGGAAGACGTCGAAGACGACGTCGTCTCGCAGCTGAACTCGGGCATCGGCTTCGTCGCCGAAAGCCCCGCCCACCCGGAAGTGGCGATTCGCGCGCTCTCGATGGTGCAGCAGTTCAAGGGGCTGCCGCGCGAGTCGCTGGCCGCTCTCGCCGAAGGCGCGATGCAGTGCGAAGTGTCGGACCACGAGTTCCTCTTCGTCGAAGGCGACGAGGCGACGTCTTTCTACGTGGTGTCAGAAGGTACGCTCGAGATCCTGCGCCGGAAGGACGACCGCGAAGTCGCGCTGCGCCACCTGTCGGAAGGCGAAGCGATCGGCCTGTTTGGTTTGTTCTCGGGTCAGCAGCGCGCTGCGTGCGCCCGGGCGATTGGCCACGCGGTGGTGCTGCAGATTCCCGCGACGGCACTGCAGCAGGTGATCGAGCAGGACGCAGCGCTTCACGACCGCATGGTCGGCTTCTACCAGGAGCGGATCCTCGAAGGCTTCCTCGGCAGCAGCCGCCTCTTCGCCGACGTCGACTCGATCGCCCGCGCGCGGATGATCGGCAAGTTCGTCGAGCGCCAGTTCAAGCCGGGCGAGACGGTGATGCAGCCGGGCGAGCTCTGCAACCTGATTGGCGTCGTCACCCATGGGGCGCTGGTGCTGGAAGACCGCGCCGCCGCCGGCCAGGAAGCGCGCCAGTTCGAAGTGACCCAGGGCCAGTTCATCGCCGTGACCAGCGCGATGTCAGGCCACCCGGGCCGCCTGCGGATCTACGCCGGCGAAACCACCAGCGTGGTGATGCTGGGCCATAAAGAGATGACCGAGCTGCTGCGCGACTACCCGGCGCTGCGGAACCTGCCGCGCGTTCTGCCCGCCCACGCCCGCCTGCTGGATCGCGACGTGTTCTGCGGCCATACGGGCGTCCCTGGGCTGTAACGGAACATCTGCTGCGCCGCGGAGGTTGAACCAGTCGTGAAGCCGACGCCTGCTGCGTACTCCTTTGATGGCGGGAAGCTGTTGATGCTGGTGGGCTTCCTTGCCCTCGGCATCGTGGGGTGGGACTGGCCGGTGCTTTGGCCGTTCAAGCTGCTCGCGGTGATGGGGCACGAGACGGGCCACGCGCTGGCGGCGCTGCTGGCGGGGGGCTCGGTGAGCCAGGTGTCGATCGCGGGCAACGAGTCAGGTGAGTGCCTCTCGTCGATTCCGACCGGCTTCTTTGCGCGCACCATCGTCTACTCCGCCGGCTACGTCGGCAGCGCGATCGTGTCGGTGGTGCTGCTGGTGATGACCTTCCGCTGGGACCTGCGCCGCGTGGTGCTGGCTCTGGCGTGCGTCTGGCTGTCGCTGATGGGCCTTCTGTACGCACGCGACCTGTTCACCCTCGCCTTCTGCTTCGGGATGGCGATCGCCTTTGGCCTCGGGGCGAAGTTCCTCAGCACACAGCTGGTCGGCATCGTGAACCTCTTCATCGCGTCCTTCACCGCGCTCTACGCGGCAATGGACTTGAAAGACGACCTCTGGAACGGGGCGGTTCGCGTGCGCAGTGACGCGCAGCTGCTCGCCGACATCACGCCGATTCCCGCGATCGTATGGGCGGGAATCTGGACGCTGGTCGCGGGGCTGGTGCTTGCCTGGGGCGTCTACGTGGCGATGCGGAAGCGGCCGGTGGCGGTGGGCGCTTCGACGCAAATGCCCAATCAGCTTCTCGGGCGCATGCGGTAGTCGGTGAAGTCCTTCAGGTTCTTTCGCAGCAGGTAGGGGTTCACTTTGCGCTCGCGGTCGAGCGTCGAGACGGGCACCGCACCGTAGTCGTGGCCCGGGTAGACCTTCGTCGCGTCAGACAGCGCGCCGAGCACGGTGTGTAGGCTGTGGAACATCTGGACCACGTCGCTGCCGGGAAAATCGCAGCGGCCGCAGTGGTCGACGAAGAGCGTATCGCCCGAAAAGATGGCGCCGCCGCAGTGGAGGCACTGCGAGCCCGGGGTGTGGCCGGGCGTGTGGATAAAGGTCAGGGCCAGCGGCCCCACTTTCACGGTGTCGCCGGGTGAGACGGCCTTCAGGGCGCCGGCGAAGTCCTGTAGCCGCGGGTTCCAGGCAACTTCAGCCCTCTGGGCGTACACGGGCACGTCACAGACCTTGAGCACTTCGGGCACGCCGTTGACGTGATCTTCGTGCGAGTGGGTCAGCACGATGGCAGATAGCCGCTTGCCTTCGCGCTCGACCTCTTTGAGCAGCGACGGCATGTCCCACGCAGGGTCGACGACGGCCACTTCAGGAGCGCCTTCCGCTCCGACGAGGTGGATGAAGTTTTTCATGGGTCCGTAAGTCAGCTGGCGTACGTAGAGCATCTTTGGTTTCGTACAACGCCATGCCGGTTCGCGCCCTCCTTCTTTGTCTTTCGCTCGTCGCCACGGCTGCGCTCGCCGGTGAGAAGCCGTGCATCACGTACAAGGCGCCTCCACCCGCCGAGGATGATCGCCCGGTCGCGACGTCGATCACCGTCGGCCCACAGGGCAGCGACTATGCGTTCAAGGTCGACTTCAACCGGCCGCCCTGGGGCGACGAGTGCGGCACGCGCTGCGCGAACACGACCATCTTTCTCGACACCGACAACGACAAGAACACGGGCCTGAAGCTGCGGGACCCGAAGTCGCCCGTGACCGGCGCCGACCTGTCGATCTCGATTCAGGGCCAGCGCGAGTACAAAGACAGCTCGTCGTTCTCGGTGCTGAGGGTGAAGGTGAGGCAGTACTCGGAAGAAGCGACGTCCGTCGAGCAGGGCTCGATGCTGGCTGAGCTCGATCTGCGCCGCGACACCGAGCGCATCAACGCCGCTGAAAAAACCATCTACCTGCTCATCGACGCCAACATCGGCAACCTCCCTGCTGGCCCGAAGGTGCGGGTCGTCTACCAGCCGCCCGAGGCGAAGCCGATCATCGGCACCGCCAAGGGCTTGAATGCGCCCGGCGCGAACCGGGTCGAGATCTTCAAGGAAGGGAAGCTGACCAACCCGATGAAGAAGAAGCGCAGCGACTACGAGTAGCGAATGAAGGGCGTCGTCACACGCAGCACGCACCGCGCCGACGGAGTGGCCGCCGAAGACCAGGTCGCGATCGAAGAGCCGCTGCAGATCCGCGTCGCGTCGGAAGCAGTGTCGGTGACGATGCGAACGCCGGGCGACGACGCGAAGCTCGCGGTCGGGTTTCTGTTCAGCGAAGGCATCGTGAGGTCGGCGGCCGACGTGGGCACCGTGTCGCACTGCGGCCGCCCGGGCGACGAGGGGTACGGGAACGTGATCGAGGTCACGGCGGCGTCGGGGGCGAACCTGCCCCTGGAGCGCGCCGAAGCGGCCCGGCGCGGAACGCTGACCACCGCGGCGTGTGGCGTATGCGGGCGCCGGCAGATCGACGACCTGCTCTCGCAGGTTCCGGTGCTCGAAGGGGGCGCTTCCGTCTCGACCCGCCTGTTGAACGCCGACGCGCTCACCGCGCTGCAGCAGAACTTCGCGAAGACGGGCGGCGTTCACGCAGCGGCGGCGCTGGACTACAATGGGAAGCTGCTCGCGAGCTACGAGGACGTAGGGCGGCACAACGCGGTCGACAAGGTGGTGGGCGACCTGGTGTTGAGCGGCCGGCTCGGCAAGGCAGCGGTGCTGCTGGTCAGCGGGCGATCGAGCTTCGAGATCGTGCAGAAGGCAGCGATGGCGAAGGTCCCGGTGGTGGCCAGCGTGTCGGCAGCCAGCTCGCTGGCGATCGATCTCGCCCAGAGGGCGGGAATCACCCTGGTCGCCTTCGTGCGCGGGGGGCGGTTCAACGTGTACTCCCACGCCCAGCGGCTCACGCATCCATAAGCCCTGCTGACACGTATCAATGGGGACGGTGGTGGCTGGCCTTACAGGGCGATGACATCGGCCCCTGCTCTCTCGTATACCTTTCGCGCCGTCGCCTAAGGGGATTGCCATGTCGAACAAGGACCTCAAAATCGAGCAGCACAGCGCCGAAGAGCTGCGGTCGCTCTACACGTGGAAGCACCGCGCGTTCGAGCTCGCGAGCATCGTCCTGTTCTGGGTCTTCGTCGCCGCGACCGCATGGAAGGTGGTGCCGTACGTGGCCGCGAGCCCCTGGCTGACGCTCGCCGCCTTTCTCACCGGCTTCATCGTGGCCGATTGGGTCTCGGGCTTCGTGCACTGGCTGGCCGACACCTGGGGCTCGACCGACACCCCGCTGGTCGGAAAGGCGCTCATTCGCCCCTTTCGCGAGCACCACGTCGATCAGCGCGCGATCACCCGCCACGACTACATCGAGACCAACGGCAACAACTGCGCGATCTCGGTGCCGTGGGCGATTGGCTGCTTCTTGACGCCCCTCGATCACGGCTACCACCACCTCGCGCTGTTCTGGGTGGTGTCGATCACCTCGATGATCTTCTGGGTGATGATGACGAACCAGTTTCACAAGTGGGCGCACGAGACCGATAAAGAACGCCCCCTTGTCGTCACCTGGCTGCAGCGGCTGCACCTCATCTTGCCGCCCGAGCACCACCAGATTCACCACACCCGCCCCTTCCTCGACTACTACTGCATCACCACCGGCTGGCTGAACTGGCCGCTGAAGAAGATTGGGTTCTACCGGGGCAGCGAGAGGTTCGTGACCGCGACGCTGGGCTGGATCCCGCGCAAGGACGACATCGGGCTGAACGCGGCGCTGACTGTGGCTCCGGTGGTCGAGCCGCTCGAGAAACGGCCCGAGCACCAGCTCGGGCACTGAGCTTCAGGAAAACTTCAGGTCGACCTGGCGCGCGCCCGACAGCGGGCGGCCGAGGAAGCGCGCGCCGACTTCGAGGAACCGTTCGGGTACGTCGGTGACGAGGAAGTGCCGTTCGACGGCCGACAGCCCCAGCTTGAGCAAGTCCTTCTCGGCCAGCAGCTGCGCGACGCGTTCGGCGGTCGCGTGCGCGGAATCGATGAGCGTCACCTGCGGGCCCACCACCTGGGCGATCACCGACGACAGCAGTGGGTAGTGCGTGCAGCCGAGCACGAGGGTGTCGACCTGCGGCGTGAGGAAGGAGGTGAGGTACTCGCGCGCGACGATCGCTGGAACCTCGCCCTCCACCCACCCTTCCTCCGCCAGCGGCACGAAAAGCGGGCACGCGCGCGCGGTGACCGTCACGCCGGGCCGCAGCGACTGCAGCGCCCTTTGGTACGCGCCCGACTTGATGGTGCCGGGGGTGCCGATGACCGCGACGCTGCCGGTCTTCGTGCTCGCTGCCGCTGCGGCAGCGCCGGGCTCGATCACGCCGATCACGGGAATCGGCAGGCGCTCACGAAGCGCGGGGATGGCGACCGCCGAGGCGGTGTTGCAGGCGACGACCAGCAGCTTGACGCCGTGCTCAAGCAGGAGCTCGGCGTTCTTCAGCGAGTACTGGGTGACGACCGCTGCGGACTTGGTGCCGTAGGGGACGCGCGCCGTGTCCCCGAGGTAGACGGTGCTTTCCATCGGCAGGCGCGCCATCAGCGCCTTGAGCACCGTGAGCCCGCCGACGCCTGAATCGAATACCCCGATCGCGCTGTGTCTGTCGTGCCGCACGCTTCATGGCTCTAACACGAAGCGTGCCGCGCGCTGCTTGCACCTACTGGGTGCGGAACATCTGCACGTTGACTGCGGCAGTCATGCCGGTGAACTGCCCCGCGACCACGGTGACCTGCGGCGGCGCGCTGTAGTTCGACTGGAAGACGCGGTTGCCGGTGCCCGCCGCGATGACGCGAACGCCATAGGTGCCGGGCTTGAGGAAGCTGTACTCGACGCCCTGCAAGGTGCACGCGTGCGGGTCGCCTGCGCTGCCGTAGACGAGGTTGCCCTGGGCATCGACGAAGTTCACGTAGACGTCAGTGATGCCCGCTTGCGCGCAGGTCTGCGCCACCGAGCCGTCGGTGATGCTCCACTTGACTGCCGTGCCGCCCACCGCCCACACCAAGGTGTACTCCGACGTGCTGGGAGCGCCGGCAGTCGTCGTCAGCGTGCTGTTCGCCCGGTAGAAGGCGTAGCCGGTGGAGTCGACCGCGGTCAGCTCGATCGAGTGAGTGCCCGCCGCGAGGTAGGGCGTCTGCACGCCGGGGTTCGTGTTCCAGCCCAATTTGCAGGCGATGGTGGTGGGCGCCGCGTTGTCGATGCTCACCAGCACGTTCGCCACGCCCGCCTTCGAGCAGTCGGGGTTCGCAGCGCCCTGCAGCGCGGGAAACTTCCAGTTCAGGTACGCGTACGAGTTCGGGCCACCCACCGGGGTGAGGTCGATGTCGACGCGAACGCTGCGGTCGACGGTGAAGGTGCCCGAGCCCGAGTAGAGGATCTCGTTGCCGTAGCCAATCGCTTCAATGGTGAACGTGTAGGTGCCGCCTGCGAAGTCCTTCAGCACCACGCCCGGATAGTCCACCACCAGGCAGGGGTAGACGCCGTTGTTCATCAGCGTCTGGCCGGGGATGCTGACCCGCACCGACTTCACCGAAGAGGCCTGGTTGCAGGTGGCGCCTGCGAAGCTCCAGGTGAAGGTGACGTTGCCGCTGCGAAGCACCTGGCCCCCACCACCGCCCGTGCCGCCGGTACCGACGATGATGCAGCCCGTCGAGCTGACCAGAGCAAGGAATGCCACCACCAAGCGCGCGTTCATGAACCCTCTCCTTCGATGTCGTTGTCTGCGAGCAGCCAGACGGGGAATCCGCTCCAATATTCAGCACACGGCGCCAACCTCTGGATTTTCGAGGCAAATTCTTGCCGGCTCTGCGACAGGGATGTTAGTTCACGGCCCCATGCTCGCCGCAATCAACTACCTCGAGGTGCTCAAGCAGGCCTCCCTCATCGAGTTGCTGGTGCTCGCCATTCTGGCCCTTGCCTCTGCCTGGTCCTGGGCGCTGATTGTGATGAAGTCGGTGCAGCTGCGCCGCGCGAGAAGCGAGTCGGTGGGCTTTCTCGACGTCTTCTGGAAAGCGTCGCGCCTCGACGCCATCTACCAGTCGGCCCAGAAGCTTCAGACCTCGCCTTTGAGCAAAGTCTTCCGCGCTGGCTACGAAGAGCTGTCGAAGCTCGCGCAGCACAAAGAAGGAAAGGACGGAGCGATGGCTGAACGCCTGGGCGGCATCGAGAACGTCGAACGTGCGCTGAACCGCGCTTCCACGTCCGAGCTCACCGAGCTCGAGGCCCGGGTGTCCTTCCTCGGCACGATTGGCGCAGCGGCCCCGTTCGTCGGTCTGTTCGGCACGGTGATGGGTATCCTCGGCGCTTTCAACGAGATCGCCGAGAAGGGCAACGCGACGATCGCGACGGTCGCTGCTCCCATCGGTAACGCGCTGCTGGCCACCGCGGCCGGGCTGTTCGCCGCGATTCCGGCGGTCGTCGCCTACAACTCGTTCATCGCGCGGATCCGCGTGTTCGACACCGAGATGGCGAACTTCTCGGCCGACTTCCTCAACATCGTCAAACGGCACTTCTTCAAATAATGGGAATGGGCGGCGGAAAAGGTGCGCCGGGCCGCACCACGATGTCGGAGATCAACGTCACCCCGATGGTCGACGTGATGCTGGTGCTGATGATCATCTTCATGGTCACCGCGCCGCTGATTCAGCAGGGCGTGAAGGTGAACCTGCCTGAGACGAAGGCCGCCGCCGTCGAGGCGTCCGACAAGAAGCTCGTGATCAGCATCGACGTGAAGAAGCACGTCTTCATCGGTGAAACCGAGGTTCAGCTCGACGAGCTCGAAGAGAAGCTGAAGACGAACGCCAAGGCGCAGGCCGACAAAGAGCTCTACCTGCACGCCGACAAAGAGCTGCCCTACGGCATCGTCGTCGAGGTGATGGCGGCGGCCCAACGCGCGGGAATCACCAATGTCGGCATGATCACGGACCCGATGGGGGCCAGCCGGACGTCGAAGGACAAGAAGGACAAATCGAAGCCCTGAACATGCACCCCGCTGCCGCGCAGAGCCTGCTGGCACAACGCCCGTCGAAGGTGGTGGGGTTCTTCGCCATCTCGGTCGCGATGCACGTACTGGCGATCGCGCTCGGGCTGGTGGCGAGCTGGCTGTTAGCGCCGAAGCTGCTCGACCTTGATCAGAAGCCCATCACCGCGTCCCTCGTTCGCCTCGGCAAGCCGCGCGACGAGAAGCTGCTGCCGCGAAAGGAAGAAGCGCCCCCCGAGCCGCCGAAAAAGGTCGAGAAGGTCGAGGTGCCAGTGCCGGTGCCCAGCCCGAAGGCGGTGGTGGTGCCGGGCCCCGAGCCGAAGAAGCCGACCCAGAAGCAGGACCTCTTCAAGGCACTGAACAACGCGTCGAAGCAGGCCAGGCCCGAAGAGCTCGAGGGCCGGGCCGACGGCGACGTCAATGGCGACTCGGCAAAGGAAGAAGGCGAAAGGTACTTCGGCATCATCTCGGCCGCGGTGCGTCGTTACTACGACGTGTCGAACACCATTCCCGAGGCAGAACGTCGTACGTTGAAGGCCGAAGTGACGTTCAAGGTGATGGCGACAGGCGAGGCCACCGACGTGCACGTAAAGAAGTCGTCGGGCAACGAGCTGTTCGATGAGGCGGTGGTGTCGGCCGTCAAGAAGGCAGCACCCTTTTCACCTCCCCCTGAGCATCTGAAGAAGGGGCTGCAGTCCGTAGGCGTCACACTCGCATTCTCTCCGTGAGGCATCCGATGCTCTTCAAGAACTTCTTCGTCGTGGCGGTGCTCTTCCCTCTAGCGGTGCTGGCGCAGGCCCCGGTGATCGAGATCTCGGGCGCCAACTACCGGCCGATGCCCCTGGCGCTGTCGATGCCGGTGGCGATGGATGACGCCTCGAAGGGCAAGCTCTCCGAGTTCGACGAGGCACTGAGCTTCGACCTCAAGGGCTGCGGGCTCTTCACCCTGCTCGACCGGAAGAGCTTCCTCGCCGATGGCAACGAAGGCATCACGGCGGGCAGCATCAACTTCGCGAACTGGGTCAACGTCGGCGCCGACGCGCTGGTGAAGACGCAACTCTCAGTCGAAGGCGAGAACCTGCGTGGCGAGCTGCGGCTCTTCACCGTCGCCAGCGGCCGCGAAGAACTCAAGGCCAGCGAAGCGGTGACAGCGAAGGACCCCCGCAAGCTGGCGCACAAGCTCGCGAACGCGGTCTACAAGTTCTTCACCCGCGAGACGGGGCCCTTCGAGTCGCGCATCACGTGGGTGAAGAAGACGTCGGCCGGCAAGGACGTCTACGTCTCTGACTGGGATGGTCACGGGCAGATTGCGATCGCCACAGGTGGCATCAACCTGCTCCCCGCGATGTCGGATCCCGGCACCGTCGCTTACACCTCGTACAAGCGGGGCAAGCCGGACCTCTGGGTGCAGAAGGTCGGCGGCACGGCGACGTCGCTGGTCTCGGCCGGCCGGATGGCGACGGGCATCGCGTACTCGCCCGACGGGAAGCGCATCGCCTACGCGCTGGCCGATGGCGAGAGCGCGCAGATCTTCACTTCGGCGGCCGATGGCAGCAACCCGCGCCAGCTCACCAACACCCCCTTCTTCATCAACACCAGCCCGACCTGGTCGCCCGACGGCAAGCGCCTCGCCTTCGTCTCGAACCGCGGTGGCTCGCCGCAGGTCTACTTGATGTCGTCTGACGGCGGCGACGCGAAGCGGCTCACGTTCCAGGGCAACTACAACCAGACGCCTGACTGGAGCCCGCGCGGTGACTTGATCGCCTTCACGGCCCGCGACGAACGCAACGCCTTCGACCTTTTCACGGTGAACGTCGACTCGGGCAAGGTGCAGCGCATGACGCAGGATCAGGGCAACAACGAAGAGCCCACCTTCTCGCCCAACGGCCGGCTGATCATGTTCACCAGCACGCGCAACGGCGGCGTCTCGCAGCTGTTCGTGATGACGGCCGACGGCAACAACCAGCTGCCGCTGCCGGCCGAGAAGGGGAATTACTCGACCCCTGACTGGGGCCGGTGATCGGCAGGGGAATCGAATAGCGCTTCGATTGGCTTCGACCGCTGCGACGCTGACGCGCCTCGGCTTCATCGAGCGAAATCGCTGAAACCTGACTACTCGCGCATCAGCGCGGCGCCCCAGTGGAACCCGGCGCCGAGGCCGACGAAGCAGATCAGGTTGCCTTTCTGGATGCGGCCGCTCTTCTTGCACTCGTCGTAGGCGATCGGAATCGTCGCCGCGGTCGTGTTGCCGTACTTGTGGATGTTGTTGAACATTCGATCGTCCGGCAGCTTCAGCGCCTTCTGCACGGCCTCGCTGATTCGCTGGTTCGCCTGGTGCGGGATGATCAGGTCGACCTGGTCGAGCGTGACGCCCGCCTTCGCACAGACCTCGTGCACAGCCTCAGGCATCTTCGTCACTGCCGTCTTGAACACCGTCTTGCCGTCCATCACTGGCACGTACCGGCCTTCCTTCGCGTGCTGCTCACTGAAGTACGGGCGGTAGGCGAAGCCGCCTGACGGCACGTAGAGGCTCTCGACGTTCTTGCCGTCGGTGTGCAGCGCGAACGCGAGCACGCCCGTGTCCTTCGTGTCGTTGGGGCCGAGCACCACCGCGCCTGCGGCGTCACCGAACAGCACGACCAGGTGGCGGAACTTGCTGTTCCAGTCGCGCTCTTCCTGGCTGATGTCGTCGTCGCTGCGGCCCATCACCACGTCCCAGGTCTTCGCCGAGAAAGGCATGAAGCCCGAGTGGACTTCGGCGCCGATGAACAGCAGACGCTTGGCGGCCCCGGCGCGAATCAGCGCGTCCGACACCTGCAGGCCATAGACGAAGCCGCTGCACTGCTGGCGAATGTCGAGCGCGGGAACCGTGCCCATGCCCAGCTTCGACTGCACCTGGCTGCCGATGCCCGGGAAGTAGTAGTCGGGAGTCATCGTGGCGACGACGATGTAGTCGATGTCCTGCGCCGTCAGCCCTGCGTCATCCAGCGCCTTCTTCGCCGCTCCGACCGCGAGATCGCTGGTCGCGGTGCCTTCCTTCACGAAGTACCGCTGCTGAATGCCCGACCTTTCGCGGATCCATTCGTCAGACGTGTCGCACACGCGCGCCATGCGGTCGTTGGGAACCAGCGTCTCTCCGATCACGAAGCCGGAACCGAGGATGCGCGCGTTTGAGCTCATGGAGTACCCTTGGACTACCGAAGCAGAAGGAGCGGCCACTTACTGGCCAGAACTCCAGTTCGGCAAGCGTTGTCGCTTGACCAAGCGCGTCATTTCGGCGCGCCAGCCAGGGGGTAGTCCTGATGACAGTCGATGAGTTCTTCTTCCTCGTCTACGCGTGGTCCGAAGTTCACGCGGTCGAAGTGTTCGCGGCTGCCATTGCGCTCCCCATTCTCGGAACTGCCGCCGCCTGGCTGGGCCGGGGCGGCAAGACGGACGCCGATGGGCGGTTCATCGCCAGTACGGTGATGGCAGTGGCGATCGCGGCCGTGCTGCTCGAGATCCTCGGCATCGGCATCGCGCTCGGGGTGAAGAACGTGTCGCTGTTGAACGCGAGCCTGTTGCTGCTGCTCGCGCCGATCGTGTGTCTCGTCGGCTGTGTCATTGGCATTCGCCGGGTGTTCCCGCTGAGCCAGCTGGGCTCGGTGAAGAGCGCCGTCGACGTCTCGGCTTTCGTCGCTGCATGCCTGGCCGTGATGTGGATCTTCTCGATGTTCCGCGGCTGGAGCCTGGTGTTTTTTGGCTCTTTCGCCCAGCTGCTCGTCGTCGCCCTGCTCGCCGCGGTGCTCGTCTGGCGGCTGTACCGGCGCGCCTTCGTCACGGCCTGAGCCCTGCAGTACCCGCCTGCATGGCGGAAAGGCGTGTCATTGCGTCCACACGGGCGGCCCAGGGCAGCGACGTTCACGACGTCGTCCGGCTGCTGGGCCCCCTGGCTTCGGAAGAGCTCGTCGCGGGCTTTCTTCGCCGCGGGAAGTGCGTCGAGGTCGCGACCCTTCTGGGCGAGGTGGTCGGCCTCGCCGTGCTCGAGTGGCTTCACCCGCTGCAGCGCGCGGGCAGCGAGGCGTGGCTGACGGCGCTGGTCACCGATGCATCGGCCCGGCACCGTGGGGTCGCCCGCGCGTTGCTGGGCTCCATCGGCCGCCGCGTCCGGCAGGGAGGCGGAGGTTGTCTGCGCATCGCCTGCCCGCTGGAAGACGACGCGCAGCGGTCTTTTCTCGCCGCCACCGGGTTCGAGCCGCGATGGCTGGTGTTCGAAAGGCCCACGGGGTGATGCTGCCGCGCAAATGTGGACGCTCGACCCGTCGATCACTTTTCTGAACCACGGCAGCTTCGGCGCGTGCCCGGTTTCCGTGCAGCAGGAACAGGCGCGGTGGCGCACCCGCCTCGAGGCCGAGCCAGTTCGTTTCTATCTGCGTGAGCTCGAGCCGTTGCTGGACGCCGTCCGCGCGCGGCTCGGAACCTTCCTCGGCTGCGACCCCGACGAGCTCGCCTGGGTGCCGAACGCGACAACGGGGGTGAATACCGTGCTGCGATCGCTGGCGTTGCAGCCGGGCGACGAGGTGCTGGCCACCGACCATGCGTACAACGCCTGCGCCAACGCGCTGCGCTTCGACGCCGATCGCGCCGCAGCGAAGGTCGTCGTCGCCGCCGTCCCCTTCCCCCTCGCGTCGCCCGAGCAGGTGACGCAAGCCGTGCTCGCCGCGGTGACGCCGAAGACGAAGGTCGCGCTGATTGACCACGTCACCTCGCCCACCGGCCTCGTCTTTCCAATCGCCGAGATCATCGAGGGGCTGCACGCGCGTGGCGTGCCGGTGCTGGTCGACGGAGCGCACGCTCCCGGCATGGTGCCGCTGAACCTGCGCGCGCTCAACGCCGACTGGTACACCGGCAACCTCCACAAGTGGGTCTGCGCGCCGAAAGGGGCCGCCTTTCTTCACGTGCCTCTCGCGCGGCAGCGCGACGTTCGACCGCTGACCATCAGCCACGGCGCCAACGCGACCCGCACCGACCGATCGCGGTTCCGCCTCGAGCACGACTGGACGGGGACGCTCGACTTCTCGCCGTGGCTCACCGTACCCGCGGCGCTCGACGTCCTTCCCGCAGAGGCGATGGAAGAGAACCGGGCGCTGGCGTTGGAAGCGCGCGCGCTGCTGGCGTCGGCCATCGGTGTGCCCCTGCCGGCCCCCGCGTCGATGATCGGGGCACTGGCCGCGCTGCCCTTGCGAGACTCCGCAGCCACCACTGGCCCCTTCGACCCCCTGCAAGATCTCTTGTTCCACGAGCACCAGATCGAGGTGCCGGTGTTTGCGTGGCAGGGCAAGCGGCTGCTGCGCGTCTCGGCGCAGCGGTACAACACGCGCGCGGATTACGAACGCCTGGCGGCGGCCCTGAAGTAGGTTGCCCGCCGTGCCGCGCTTCGCCTCGATCGACATCGGAACCAACTCGGTGCTGTTGCTGGTGGCCGAACTTGGCGCCGATGGCCGCTTCTCCGCAGTCGCCGAGCGCGCCGAGATCACCCGGCTCGGACGCGGCGTCGACAAGACACGCACGCTGAGTCCCGAGGCAATGGAAGACACGCTGGCCGTGCTCGAGCGCTGCGCCGCCGAGGCGAAGTCGCTGGGCGTCGAAGGCATCGCCGCGACCGCGACCAGCGCTGCCCGCGATGCCTCGAACGGGCCTGACTTCTTGAGAGCGGTCGCCACCCGCACCGGAATCAAAGTCGAGATCATCTCGGGCCCAGAAGAAGCGCGCCTGTCCTTCGCGTCCGCCTTCGCCGACTTCGGAGGCCACGGCCCCCTGGTGGTGCTCGACATCGGTGGCGGCAGCACCGAGTTCATCTACGGCGACGAGAAGGGTGTCGTCACCTTCCGCCACAGCTTCGACGTCGGCTCGGTGAGGTTGACCGAGCGGTTCGTGAAGTCCGACCCGCTGAGCGCCGAAGATCTCGCCGCCATTCGCTCGCACCTCGCGTCCGTGTTCTCGACGCTGCCTGCGGCTCCCGCAGGGACGCACCTGGTCGGGGTCGCCGGTACGGTCACCACCGTCTTCGCCGTTGCCCGCGCGCTCGAGCCGTACGACGCGTCGAAGGTGCACGGCGCGACGCTGACCCTGGCCGAAGTGTCCTCCACCACCGAGAAGCTCTGCACGTTACCGCTGGCGCAGCGCCGCACCCTGGCCGGCCTGCAGCCCAAGCGCGCCGATGTCATCCCCGCGGGGGCGCTGATTCTCGAGGCCGCCGCCCGCAGCGTCGGCGCCACGGAAGTGCGCGTCAGCGACCGCGGTCTGCGCTGGGGCCTGCTGGTGGATCGCTTCGGGAAATCCGCGTGACCGAAGAAGCGAAGCCCGTCACTCAGGGGCAGGCGTACTACGGGCTCGGCGTTCTCTCGGTCATCAACCTCCTCAACTACCTCGACCGCTACATCCTCGCGGGGGTGATGGAGAAGGTGCAGAAGCAGTTCGACCTCACCGACACCGAAGGCGGCACGCTCGCGACGACCTTCATGCTCGTCTACATGTGCGCGTCGCCGCTGGGCGGGTACCTGGGCGATCGCCTGCCGCGCAAATGGCTGATCGCGGGCGCGGTGATGCTGTGGAGCCTGGCCACCATCGGCTCTGGTCTCGCGACGGGCTTCGCGATGCTGGTGGTCGCGCGCGGGCTGACGGGCGTGGGCGAGGCGGGTTACGGCACCATCGCTCCGTCTTTCATCAGCGACCTGTTCCGCAAAGAACGGCGTTCGCGGATGCTGTCGATCTTCTACACGGCGATGCCATTGGGAGCGGCGGCCGGCTTCATCATCGGCGGCTACATCGGTGAGAGGTTCTCGTGGCAGGCAGCGTTCTTCGTCGGCGGCGCGCCGGGCATCGCCCTGGCGGTGTTGTCGCTCTTTCTTCCGCAACCGAGGCGGGGAGGCATGGACGAGGGGCCGACGGTCGCTCCGGTTCCTTTCGCGCAGGGCTTCAAGGCGCTGCTGGGCAACGCGCGGTTCTGGTTCACGACTGCGGGCCTGACGCTGATGACCTTCGGCATTGGCGGCCTCTCGAACTGGATGCCGAAGTTCTTGTCGTCCGAGCGCGGCTTCACGGGCGGCGACGCGGGCTTCTACCTCGGAGCATCCACGGTTCTCGGCGGCCTGCTCGGCACCATCGCGGGCGGGTTCGTGGGCGATCGCATGGATCGCAAGCGGCCTGGGGGTGGCGTGCTGCTGTCCGCGATCGGCCTCGTCGTCGCGGCGCCGCTGATGTTCCTCTGCGTGATGATCGACGGGCGTGCCCTGCTCTTCATCGGCCTCTTCCTCGCCCAGTTCTTCATCTTCCTGAACAACGGCCCGCTGAACGCGGCGATCGTCAACTCGGTGCCGCCGCACCTGCGCGCCTTTGCTTTCGGGATCTCGACCCTGACGCTGCACCTGTTCGGCGACGCGGCCTCACCGGTGGTGATCGGGTGGATCAGCGATCACTCGAGCCTGGGCACGGCGATCAAGCTCAACGCGATTCCCGTGCTCGCCGGCGGCCTCGTGCTCTTCGTCGGCCTCAAGCACTTTGCGCATCGGCCACCACCCGTGGCCGAAGCTCACTGACGGTCTTTTCGATCTCAGTCGCCAGCGCCTCGCCTTCGACCAGCAGCCGCGCCTTGAGTCGCGTGCGATTGCCGAGCACGAAGAAGGTCACCACGTCGCCGACCGCCGCGCGGCGGCGCTCGAGGAAGTACCGGGTGAAGAAGGCCAGCGGCAGCCCGCTGACGACTGCGACGACCGCTCCAGGCACGCCCCACTGCGTCCACGCCAGGTACGCCAGCAGCGCCTGCCAGACAGGGGTCAGCACCAGGGCCGAGATGAACTTGAAGGTCGCGATGCGGTCGCGCGGCAGCGGCAGAATTCGCGCGGCGTAGCGCACCAGCAGAAAGGGCACCGCGAACAGCACGCAGCCGATCACGAAGAGAGGAAAGCCGAACAGCAGGCTGCCGAGGTTGCGCATCACGAAGCGGGCGACCTCCGGCCGGCGGTACTGCATCGACAGGTCCCTCGGGTTGGCGTTCACCATGTCGAGCCGCCGGCGGAAGGACATGACGTCGTCGCGCAGCTGCTCGAGGCGATCGGGCTGCTCGCGGCGCAAGAGCTCGACGCCCTTTGCGAAGCGCCGCAGCCGTTCGGGATCCTTCGGGCGCTCGCCCATGCGCAACGAGTACAGCTGCTCGCCGGTTTCGATGAGCTTCAGGTCTTCCCACTGCTCGAGGTTCAGCGTCACCGCCTTCATCCCGTCGGCGACCTGTTGGGTCAACGCGCGCACCCACTCGTTCTCGGCGTCCCCGGCGAGGCCGTCAGGGACGACGACGGGAATCGGAGTGCCGACTTCGATCTGCACCTTGCTGCGGAAGCGGTGCTTCTGCGCGTAGGTGAGGCCGATGGGGACGATGCGAACCGGCGCTGCGGCTCGGGCGGCTTTCAGCGCGATGCGCGCGCAGCCTGTCTTGATTTCCGACAGCTGCGGATCCGAGTGCGACTTGCCTTCGGGGAAGATGGTGATCGCCTTGCCTGCGATCAACGCGCTGGCCGCGGCGTCCAGCGTCCCTTCGTTCTTCTGCATCTGCCCCGGATGATCCTGCTTTCGGTACACTGGCAGTGCGCCCAGGCCCTTCAGCACCCACCCGAAAAGCGGCGCGCGGAACAGCGGCTCTTTCGCGAGGAAGGTGACCTGTCTTTCGGTGGCGACGAAGACGAGCGCCGGGTCGAGCAGGCTGTTCGGGTGGTTGCCGACGTAGAGCACCGGCCCCGTCAGGTCATCGCCCTTCCGCGTCACCTGAAGGATGTAGAAGAGCCTCAGCGCGAAAGAGATCACCGCCCGGACGAATCGGTAGAACACGCGCGGCAGCGTAGCTCTCAGAACAGGCCGATGTTGAAATGCACGTTGAAGGCCGGCTCGTTCACCAGCAGGTCGGGGAACAGGTTGACTCCGAAGTCGAGCGCCAGCGGGCCGATGGGCGTCAAGTAGCGAAGGCCCGCACCCGCGACCGGCCGCAGCGAGAACCCCGTGGGCGGCGACAGCCACAGGTTGCCTGCCTCGAAGAAGAGGCCGAGGTCGACCGGGCCGAAGGCGGGAAGGCGCAGCTCGGCTTTTCCGAGCACGAAGACTTCGCCCCCTTGCGACGCCACTTCGTTGCGGCCCAGCAGCGTCACGGCCGCAGGCGTGCAGCCGATGTTCGTCGCCAGCACTTTGCAGTCATTGATCTGCTTCCGGTAATCCTGCCGCTGGTCATCCGCGATCAACCCGTCTTCGCGGAACCCGCGCAGGCTCGAGCTGCCACCCAGGTAGAAGCGTTTCACCGGCGGCGTCACCGAGTTCTCTACCAGCGGAATGATGGTGCCCGCGCGCGCCGACAGCGCGAGGACGAGCTTCCGGTACAGCGGGACGTATGTCGTCGCGGTGCCCGACACCTTCAGGAACTGCACCGGCACCGGCTGCTGCTCTTCGTCGCGCGTCTCGATCGCCCAGGTCGTCTCGATCGCCGCCTGCAGCAGCAGGCCCTTGCGTGGCACCACCACGTCGTCGCGCAGGTCGATGGTCGGCGCGAACCGCACGGTGTTGAGCGCGAAGGTGCCGAAGAGGAACCGCAGCCGTTCCTGGTCGGCGCGCAGCAGGGGGAAGATGACGCCGCTGGCGTTGTTCACCCGCGACACGCGCGACCACTCGGCCTCGTACTGCAGCTGCAGCGTCAGCTTCGGCCGCGTCCAATCGATGAAGCCCAGGTTGAAGGCGTGCGACCAGTCGATACCGGGGCCCGCAGCGAAGCGGGTGAAGCGGTACGACTGGCGGAAGACGCGTTCTCCGACGATGTCGACCCGGGTGCCGATGCCGAAAGGCAGCAGGCCGCGGTTCGACACCGAGATGTTGCCCGCGCCGCCCAGTTGCTCGAGCGCGTTCAAGTCGGACACGTCGACCTGCCTCGACAGCGCGAGGCCCGAAGCGGCGAACATGTTGATCTTCACCCGGGCCTGCAGGTTGATGGCGCGGCCGGCGAGGTTCGGAAACTCGACGTCGACGACCCCACGGGGACCTTCGGCCAGGTAGTAGCCGAGGCCCGCTTCACCGCTGATGCGCTGTCGCTCGCGCACCTCGACGATGATGTCCTTCACCGCGTCGCGCGTCTCCGGAGCGAGGATTCGCACGTCGGCCGACCGGAAGATGCCCAGGCCCAGCAGGTTGCGCTGCGACGTGTAGAGCTTCTCTGGGTCAAGCGGCTCACCCTCGGTGAAGTCCAGCTGGCTGCGCACCACCGACTCGAAGGTGCGCTGGTTGCCGCGCACCAGCACCTTGCCGACGGTGACCTGCGGGCCCTTGCTGACGACGAACTTTACGTCGGCGCGCGTCTCGTTCTCGGCCAGCGCCACTTCCGGAGTGACCGTGCCGTAGTGGTAGCCCCTGCGCACGAGCTCACGCTCGAGGCCCTGCACCCAGCCTTCGAGCCGGCGTTCGCTCAAGGGCTCGCCTGCCGAAATTGCCCCTGCGTTCACCTCGGGGAACCCCGGCGGCCCGTCGGCAAAGCTCACGCTGCGCATCCGTGTCTGCGGGCCTTCGACGACGCCGAACCGAACCGCGGCACCCGCCTTCGCGAAGTCCACCGACACAAGCTGCACCAGCGCCTTTGCATACCCCCGCTCGCGATAGAGCCGACCCATCGCCTTTGCCGCTTCCAGGTAGGCGGCCTCGACCATCACCGTCTCGGGAGCAGGTGCCGGCGGGTCCCCGAAACGCGGCGGCTTCACCTTGCCTTCGAGCTGCAGCGGGTCATCGACGGGCCGCACCTCCGAGCCCAGCGCCGGGGTGCCCGAGGTGATCACGTCGGCCAGGACGCGCCGCAGCTCATCCGAGCTGAGGCCTTCGTTGCCGGTGAAGGTCACACTCCTCACGAACAGCTGCGGGCCTTCTTCGATCACGAACTCGAGCAGCGCCGATCGCGGCGTCGCGCCCGGCCGCTCGCGCACGGACACCTTCACGTCGTGGTAGCCGCGGTACCGGTAGAAGTTCGCCAGCTGCGCCGCGAGGCGATCGGCCACCGTCGCGTCCATCAGCTCGCCGCCGTCCCACGCCAGCACGCGGCTCAGCGACCGGGGAGCGAAGGCCACGTTTCCGCTGAAAGCCAGGTCGAGCCGCGGCCCGGCAGAAATCGGCAGCACCACCACCCCGCCTTCTTCGATCTGCGCCGGGTCCACCCGCGCGCGGTAGAAGTGCTCGACGCGCAGTGTCTCTTTGAGCCGCTCGAGGCTGGCTTCGATCGCGCCGACGTCGATCACCTGCCCCAGCGACAGGTCGAGCTCACGCATCAGGCGGGGCAGCGGCAGACCTGGATCGCCGGCGACGATCAGCGCCTTGATGCGCGTCGGTAACCCCTCGCCGATGAAGAAGCCGACGTCGACGCCCGCCTCGCCTTCCGTTTCCTGCACCTCGACCTTCACGTCGCGGTATCCGCGCCGCCGATACAGCTGCATCACGGCCTCTCGCGCCTGAATGATGCGCTCGGGGTAGAACTCGGACTCGACGGTGAGCCGCGTCGGCGCGAGCACCTCGGCATCGGTGAGCGCGAAGTTTCCTTCGACGTAGATGGCCCCAATCGTCTGCTTCGAACGCAGGTCGAACACCACCCGCAGGCCTTCCGGCACTTCTTCGGCGAAGACCTCGACGTCGGCGAACCGCCCCGTTTCCATCAGGCGTTCGATCGACCGCCGCACCGCGCGGGGTGACAGCCGCTGGCCCTTTCGCACCAGCACCAGCCCAGGCGCTTCCTCGAGCAGCTTCGGGTCGCCGCCCGCCTGAAGCCGCAGCTCGACCTGGTCGACCAGGACTGCGGCGGGGATCTTCAAGTCTTCGAACTCTGCCGGCGCCTGCGCGAGCAGGGCGGCGAGCAACAGGCTCACTCCCATTCGAAGCGGAACTTCAAGTCGATGCCGGGGTTGCCGACGTTCGACTCCTGGCTCTGGTTGTCCCACTGCGCGCGCGCGGACACCTTGTCGTTGAACTTGTACTCGGCCTGCGCCTTGGTACCGCGGCCGGTGACAGGCTGGCTGACGCCGACCTTCAGCCTGTCGGTGAGCACCTTCGATTCCCAGCTCACCGATGGCTCGGCCTGGCCGGTGGCTTCGTTGAAGGTGGTCGAGAGGTGCACCGCCTGGTCTTTGAGGCCGACGTTCTTCTTCAGGAAGCGCTGCACCTCGCGCTCGAGACCGCTGGCCTGAAACAACGCTTCGGCGGCGAGGCCAGCGCCCGCTTCGGCAGTGGCGCGTTCTCGCGAGGTCACGCCCAGGGTGAGCAGCGAGATGATGTCGGCCTCGGGCAACGGCGGCTCGGCGCTCAGCGACAGCTTCGGATCATCGAGCTTCCCGAAGCCCTTCACCTTCACCAGGTATTCGCGCACCTGCGACTGGGCGGTGAGATCGAAGGTGGTGTCTTGCGCACCGAACTGCACCACGCCGCGGGAAATCGAGAAGGCCTGACCGCGAAAGAAGGCCTGCGACCCTTCGGCCGTCTCGAGCGCGCCCAGCAACACCGGCTTCACGTTCGTGCCGGCCAGCTTCAGCTTGCCGGTGAGGCGCGCGCGGGCGAGGTTGTTGTCGATGCGGATGTCACCCTGCGTTCCGTCGAGGTTCACGTCGAAGCGCAGCCATTCCGTCTGGCGATCGTCCGACGGCGGCAGGCGCATTGACGTGCTGCTCAGCAGCGATTCGAGATCCAGCGGCTGGGTGTAGCGAAGCTTCAGCACGTCCAGCGAGCCGGCGAGCTGGAACGACGGAGGCTTGCCGAAGAAGATGAGACTGCCGCTGACCGAGGTCGGGAAGTCGGGGCGCGGCTGCAGCGTCACTTCCTCGAGGTCGATGCCGAGCTCGACCTGCTTCACCTCGAACCGTTCGAGGCGAATGTCACCCCGTCCACGCACGCGGCCGTCGTTCAAGAACCCTTCGAAGTCCGAGAGCAGCACGCGGGCTTCCGAGAACTCGGCCTTGCCCGTCAGCGCGCGCACCGCCATCACCTGGTCCCGCACCTGGAACTTCGCGTCGCGCACCTCGGCCGAACCCACCAGCGTCGGCTTCTTCACCGTGCCCGAGAGCAGCGCCGTGAACTCGACCCTGCCCGCGCTGCGTTCGAGCTGGGGCACGAAAGACTCCAAAAGCCGAAGATCCAGCGAGCCGCGGCCCTTCAAGTCGGCATTCACCGGGCCCCACGTCCCTTCGGCGTTCATCGCAGTGTTCGGCCCGCGCATCGCGAAGCTCGCCACCTCGAGCTTCCCCTCGTCCCACTTGAAGACCACGGGACCATCGTTGGTGGCGCCGAGCTCGCCGCGCTGAATGGAGACCGACGTGAGCTCGGCCACCAGGTGCGAATCGTCCATGCTCTTCAGGTTGCCGTTGCCGGCGATCTTGCCCTTCAGGCCCGCCGTCAGACCTGCCTTGACGGCCTGCGCAGGAATGAAGGCGCGAAGCTCGGGCAGGTCGAGCGTGAGCCATCCTTCCCAGGGGTACGGATCCTTCGTCTTCATCGCCAGCTCGCCCGTGACGCCGTCAAAGAACTTCCCCTTCACCGTGAGGTCCTTTCCTTCGAGGTGGGCCTCGAGCTTCAGCGCGCCCAGTGGGTGCTTGCGCCAGGTCACCTGCGGCGCCGCGATGTTGGCGGCGACCACTGGGACATCGGTCGTCCCGCTGACCTCCGCTTCGACCGTCAGCGTCCCGGCGAGCCCGTTTGCCAGCGCCAGCTCGGCGCCCACCACTTCGCCCAGCGAACCGCCGGTGAGCTTCGCCCTGAAGTCCAGCGGGCCCGAGAAGAGCCAGCGGCCTTCGGCGTTGAGCAGGCCGATCGCTCCATTCAACGTGGCGGGCTCGAGCACCAGCGCGTTGCCCTTCTCGAGCTGCAGCCTCACCCGCCCGGCCCCGACGCCGCGCCCGTAGTAGCGCGTGTTCGAGAGGTCGAGCGCGATGGTGCCGTCGACGGCGCTGGCCGGGCCATCGAAACGAATCGAGCCGCTCGCGTCGCCCACCAGCACCTGCTGAAAGGCGCCGATCGACGGGTTGAGGTGGGCGATCAGATCGATCAGATCTTCCGTGCGGCCCTTCGGCACCATCGCCTCGGCGTTGATGAAGAGCCCTTCGCGGCGAAACGAAAGATCCGCATGGCCCTGGAAGCCCGTGCGCCCCTTTTGGCCGAACATGTTCGGGAAGCTCAAAACCCCGCGCGAGAACTTCAGCGGCCCCTGCACCACGCCCGCCGCGTAGCCGAACATCTCGAAGTCACGCAGTGCGACCTGCCCGTCGATCTTCACGTCCGAGTACGGCCCCGAGATCGCCACCGTCGCCGTGCCCAGCCCCGCCCACGGAATGCCGGCAATCGAGCCGAAGTCGGCCAGCTGCAGCGCCTCGCCCTGCGCCTTCACTTCGAGGCCCTTCGTGATGTCGAAGAACAGCGTCACCGCGCCGTTCACCACTGTCTCTTTTCCGGCCTGCACCCGAATCGAGTTGAACTCGACGCGGTCGCCGTAGATGCCGATCTTCAAGTCGGCGTGCCCGTTGTCGAAGGTGAGAATCGTCGGGCCAGCGGTGACGGGCGCATCCCACGCGCGTGCGGCGAGCACGAACCGGCCACCCTTCAGGTCGACATCGCCGATCAGCTGCGGCTTCGGCGACAGGTTGCCCGTCAGCGTGGTGCGCAGCGTCGCCGGGAAGTCGACCCACGCGCCGGTGAGCCCGCATCGCTCGAGCACCTTCGCGAACTGCACGTCGTCCGTCTCGACCCGCGCCTTCACCGGGAAGCCCTGCGTCAGCTTGAGCTCGCCATTCACCCGAACCGAGCCCTGCCCCACGCGCGCCGAGAACTCTTCGAGCTTCACGTCCTCGCCGGACCACCGCGCCTTTGCCGTGAAGTCGCCCGGGCGGAACTGCGCGATGCGAATCTGGCTGCCCTGCACCTGCGCGCTGACGGCGAGCGTGTCGGTGCGGCCGTTGATCAACATCCGCGTCCACACGTGGCCTTCGGCAGGCTGAAGCAGCGGTTTGCCGGCGAGGCGCGTGATGCTCGCGATTGGGCTGAACACCTGCGCGTTCACCGCCAGCACCGGCGCCGCGTCGCACAGCGACTCGACAGTGCCGGTGATCGACAGCCGAGCGCCCTCGGCGCTCACTTCCGCCCGCGTCACCGACAGCTTCTCGTCGCCGACATCCAGCTCGCCCTCGAGCATCGCCTTGCCGAGGCTCACCGTGCGCGTGCCATCGACGCGCAGCTGCCCGCTGCGCATCACGGCCTGAAGCTCGACCGTGTTCTTCCGCGAGCGCCAGTCGAGCTCGAGCCCGTCGAGCTGCAGCCGCCGCGACTGGGGCAACAACAGCACCACAGCGCCTTCGCGAATCTGCAAGTGCTCGACCTTCACCCGCTTCAGGACATCCAGCGGGCACGCGGCCGACTTCTGCCCGTCGGCCGACGGCCGGCTCAAGTCCAGCGTCAAGCGCGGCCGGGTCAGATCGAGGTTGTCGAGGGTGACGGACGACAGCAGCACGCTGCGCAACGACACGTACGCCTCGTCGGCTTCGATCAGCGGCTGCTTCGTCTGGCGGTCCGTCAGCGCGATTCCCGCCAACCGAACACCCTGCTCGAGAGGGTCTATCTCGCAGCGGTCGATGCGCACATCGTAGGGAATCCGCTTCGGCAGCTCGGTGCGCAAGGTCTCGCAGGCCCAGACGGCCGCGCGATCGGTGCGCAGGGCAAACACGACCCCCACTGCGCCCAGCGCACCCAACAGCAGCGCTATTCGCCAGCGGCGAGACGTCTTCACCACCACCTCGACTGCCGTCTAGAGCTTGCCCAGCCCTTCCAGGTAACGATCGATCTCGGCCAGGTCGACGCCGGACTTCGCGGGCTTCGACGCCGAAGGCCGCGGAGGATTCACTTCTGCAGCGGGTGCCGCCGGGGGCACCATCACGGCGCTCGCCGTCTGCGAGGCGATCATCGGCGGCGCGGGAGGCGCTGCCACGGGTGCAACGGCGGCCGGGGCGGGCACTGCGCCGGTCGCGTGGAGCCCCGTCTCGAGCCCCAGGTTGTTGGCGATCTGCTCGATCAACGCGCCGTCGATGTCCGGCGTGCGCGCGAGAAACGCCTCGAAGAGCGCGTTGTCGCAGAGCGTATTGATGACGCGCGGCGTGCCCCCACTGCGGCGGTGAAGCACCTCGATCGCGTCGGGCGTGAAGGGCATGCGCGGGCAACCCGCCAACCGAAGCCGGTGCTTCACGTACGCCTCGGTAGAGTCCGAGGTGAAGGGCTCGAGGCGGTAGCGCATCGCCACTCGCTGGGCCAGGGGCGCGTCGAGCTTCAGGTTCTTTTCGATTTCCGGCAGGCCAAAAAAAACGAAGCTGATCAACTTCCGTTCGGGCACTTCGAGGTTCAGCAGGCCGCGGAACTCTTCCATCAGCTCGCGGGTCTCGAGCATCTGCGCTTCGTCGATCAGCACCACGGCTTTGCGGCCCTGCTCGTAGATCTGCAGCAGGCGCTGGTACAGCTGTGACAACAGCGCGAGCTTTTCCTGAGCGGGATTCTCGACGCCCAGCTGCAGCGCGATGCGCTTGAGCAGCCAGTTCGCGGTGATCCCCGAGTGGATGATCACCAGCAGCGCAGCCTCGTATTCTTCCTCGGGCAGCGAATCGAGCATGCGCCGCGCGAGCGTCGTCTTGCCCGCGCCGATGTCACCGATCAGCACCGACAGGCCCTTCATGTAGCTGACGGAGTGCAGCAGCCGCGTCAGCGCCTGCGAGTGCTGCGTGCTGTTGTAATAGAACCGGCTCACCGGCGCGTTCGAGAACGGTTCCTGCGTCAGCTCAAAAAAGTCCAGGTACGTCATGGCGCCTTAGAGGTAGCCCACTTTGCGAGAAACCGGCGGCGCCGAGCCCGGGCCCGGACGCTTCGGCGCCGTCGGAGCCTTCGGCCCGTCTTCTTCCGGGGTGGCGATCGCGCCCAGCCGCGTCACCGTCTGATCCACATCGCGGTACGTCGGGTCGATTGCCTGCACCTTCATGAACTGGTTCAACGCCTTGCCCAGGTTTCCCGCCGCCTCGTGCGCGGTGCCGAGCTCGTACCGCAGCGCCTTTTCGACGTCCGGGGTCGCGTGCTCACTGGCCAGCGCGAGCGCGTAGCTCTCGACGGCCGCCTTCGTGTCGCCCTTCATCATCTGCAGGGCGGCCATCATCGAGAGGCAGTCGATTTCCTTCCGCTTGCCCATGGAGCCTTGGCGCGCGACGACGAACTCGCCGATCGCGTCATCGATGAGCCCCATTTCCTTGTAGGCGATGCCAAGGTCGTAGTGGGTGTCGACGTCCTCGGGCTTGACGACCTTCTCGAGGCCCTTCTTGAAGTCGGCGAACACTTCTTCCACCGAGTACTGGAAGTCTTCCGACGGCACCTCGGCGACGTCCGAGACGCTGTCTTCCTGCATCTGACCCATCTCACCCAGCTCGTTGGCGAGCTCGGCGGCGAGGTCGAAGGCATCTTTTTGCTCGGCGCCGTTGGCCTCGGTCGCGGGAGCGGCGAAGTCTTCACCCGCGGCAGTTCCGGCTTCCTTCGCCGCGATCTGCGCCATCAGCTCGGCCGCACGAACGTGGCCCGGGTAGGCGATCTGCACGGTCTCGAGAATCTCGCGCGCTTCGTCGAAGAGCCCCTGCTCGACGAAGAAGGTCGCCTCGTCGCACTCCTCACTGGCCGGATCGTCGTCCGGCGGAGCGACCACCGCTTCTTCGTCTTCGATCGCAGGCTCGGTATGCGTCGGCACCGCTTCGATCGACGCGTCGTCGGCGTACTGCACCGCTTCGACCTCGGGCTCGGAATCCAGGTCGTAGACCTGCGCGCTGGGCTCGACTTCGAGCTCGGGTTCCGGTTCCGGTGACGGCTCGATCTCGAACTCGTCGCGGTAGGCCAGCGGCGGCGGCACGAAAGCTGGCTGCTGCATCGTCATCATCCCGTGCGAGTCGGGCACCGCGGTGCTCTGCGTGACGGGGTCGTCATCGGTGAACAGCTCGTCGGCGACTTCCGTCTCGCCCGTCTGCATGTCGAGCTCTTCGGCCGACATCTCCATCGGCTCGGGCTCGGCGTCGCTGACCAGAGGCTCGTCGTCCGCCGCAACAATCACGGACGCCGAGACTTCGACCTCATCGGGCACAGGCGGGTCGTCGATGGAGTATTCGCTGGGCTGCTCGTAGTCCGTCTGCTCCATCGCCTCGTCGGCGACGAGGTCGGAGTTCTCGGCGAGGTCATCGTCACCGGCGGCGTTCAGCGCCATGTCGTCGCTGGCCAGCAAGTCTTCCGGCGCTTCGGCGACGATGATTTCCTCGTCACTGCTGTCGACCAGAATTGCGTCTTCCGCGACTTCGGGCTCGACGTCCGCACCCGCATCGACGACGCCAGTGCGCAGCGACGACAGGAAGGCGGGGACTTCGGGATGGCCGGGGTTCTGCTGCAACATCGTCTGCAGGTACGGCTGCGCGCGCACCGAATCCGCACGGCGCGTGTGAAGCCGCAGCACGTTCAACAGCTGCTCGGACGCCTGGGCCTGATTCCCGGCTGCGACGTAGATGTGGTACGCCTTTTCGTGCGCGTCGATGTTCTCGGGATCGATCGAGAACACTTTGCGCAGGTGTTCCAGCGCTTTGTCGTGGAGCCCGTACTTCACGTAGACGTCGGTTTCCGTCAGCAGCTTGCCGAGGTTTTCCCCACCGGCGTTGCGCGCAGGCGGCGCGGCGACGGCGGGCTGCGAGGGAACCGTGCGCGGCAGCGGCGAAGCAGCCCGCGTGGTGGAAGTGACCGGCGTCGGTGGGCGGCGCGAGGCGACCTCGGCGTCGTTCGGATCCAGTTGGGCGACCTTCTGCCAGGTGGACTCGGACTCGTCGGCGCGGCCCTTCTCGGCGTAGACCTTTGCCAGCTCTTTGTAGACCGAGATCGTCTTCGAGGTCTGGCCGAGGCCCTGGAAGGCCGTCGCCAGCAGGCGCAGCGTCTCGATGTCGCGCGAGTCGGCCTTGAAGCAGATCTGCAGCTTCGCCAGCGCGCGCTTCTGGTCACCCTTGCTGAGGTAGATCTCGGCCAGCTCTCGGGCCAGCTGCAGGTTGTTCGGCTCGAGCGTGCTGATCCGTTCGGCCACGCGCACGTAGTCGTCGGTGCGGTTGTTTCGCTTCAGGTGCTCGGCCGCGCGGCGGAACTCGCCCACCGCCTCATTGCCCATCTGCTCGCGGGCGTAGAGCTCGGCGAGCTTGATCCGGGAAGCGACGTTCTCCGGATCGAGATCGACCATCTTCCGCAACGTATCCAGCGACTTCTTCGTGTCGCCGGCCTTGTCGTAGTGGTTGGCGACGATCTGGTAGTACGCCATCGCTTCGCTCATCAGCTGCAGCTGCTGATGGAGCTCGGCGAGCTTCAGGTTCACGTCGATCAACGACGGGTCGAGCTTCAGAACCTGCTTGTAGAGAGCGACAGCCTTGAGGAAGAAACCGTCGTTGCTGTAACTCTCGGCGACCTTGGTGAAATAGAAAGCCGCCTGCGAGTTATCGTTCTTCTTCTGGTACAGCTCTCCCATCTTCTGGAGGATCCGAACATCCTTCGGATCAGCCTCCAGGACCTTCTGGTACTCCTTGATCGCTTTGTCATAGGCGCCCTTCGCGACCAGCTTCGCGGCGCCTTCGATGATCTTGTTCTTGTCCAAGGAGCGGTAACGACTCGCGATTCAGAGTGACGACGGAGGCGACAGGCTAGCAGACGCCCCCACAGGTGGCCACTATGCGAACGGGCCGCTTCGACAGGTTTTACGGCGTCTCTTCGATCGCTTTTTTCAACCGCTGGGTGCCCGTTTCCGAGGCGTGCAGCCTTTCGACGAAGCGGGTGTCGTACTCGCCCCGCACGAACGCGTCTTCCATCAGGGCGGCGCGGTGGAAGGGGATATTGGTGCGAATTCCCTGCACCACGTACTCGGCCAGCGCCCGGCGCATGCGCTTGATCGCGGTATCGCGGTCTTCGCCAAAGGTGATCAGCTTCGCGAGCAGCGAGTCGTAGTGCGGCAGCACCGTGTAGTTCTCGTAGGCGGCCGAATCGACGCGCACGCCCAGGCCACCCGGCGCGCTGTAGGCGGTGATCTTCCCCGGCCACGGCGCAAAGGTGATCGGATCCTCGGCGTTCACGCGGCACTCGATCGCGCTCCCCGTCATCTTCACGTCCGCCTGCTGCAGCTTCAGCGGCATGCCAGACGCCAGCTGGATCTGCGTCCGCACCAGGTCGACGCCCGTCACCATCTCGGTCACCGGGTGCTCGACCTGAACGCGGGTGTTCATTTCCATGAAATAGAAGCGGCCCGTCTCGTCCAGCAGGTACTCGATGGTGCCCAGGTTGTTGTAGCTGATGCGCCTCATCGCCTCGAGCGAGACGCGGCCCATCTCTTCCCGCAGCGCTGGCGACACACCAGGGGAAGGGCTCTCTTCGATCAACTTCTGGTGGCGGCGCTGCACGCTGCACTCGCGCTCGCCCAGGTGAATGATGTGGCCATACTCGTCAGCGACGATCTGGATCTCGATGTGCCGCGGCTTCTCGACGTACCGTTCGATGTACATGTCGCCGTTCGAAAACGCGGCCACCGCTTCGGCCGACGCTGTCGAAAACGCCTGCGCCAACGCGCGCATCTCGCGCACGATCTTCATCCCGCGCCCGCCGCCACCTGCCGCGGCTTTGAGGATCACCGGGAAGCCGATTTCAGCGGCGAACGCTTCGGCCTCGGTCGGGTCCTTGAGCACGCCGGGCGAGCCGGGAAGCAGCGGCAGACCCGCCGCACGCGCCGCTTCACGCGCGCGCACCTTGTTGCCCATCAACCGGATCATTTCCGGGCGCGGCCCGATGAAATGAATCTTGCAGTTGCGGCACACCTCGGCGAACTCGGCGTTCTCCGAGAGGAAGCCGTAGCCCGGGTGAATCGCGTCGGCGCGGGTAATCTCGGCGGCCGACAGAATCGCGGGGACGTTGAGGTAGCTCTCTTTGCTCGACGGCGGCCCGATGCAGATCGCCTCGTCGGCGAAGCGCACGTGCAGCGCGTTGGCGTCGGCAGTGGAATGCACCGCCACCGTCGCGATGCCGAGCTCCTTGCACGCGCGAATCACGCGCAGCGCAATTTCACCCCGGTTGGCGATGAGAACTTTCTTGAACACGGTTACGCCGGTTCGATGCGGAACAGGGGCTGACCGAACTCAACGGGCTGCGCGTTCTGCCCGAGGATCTCGACCACCTTGCCGGCGACTTCCGATTCGATCTCGTTCATCAGCTTCATCGCTTCGACGATGCAGAGCACCTGGCCCTTGCGAACCGTGGTTCCGACCTCGACGAACGAAGGCTGATCAGGCGCCGGCGTCCGGTAGAAGGTGCCGACGAAGGGCGAGGTGATGAGGTGACCCTTCGGGGCTTCGGGCGCAGTGGCCGTGGGGCGGGCCGGGGCAGAAGGCCGCGGCTTCTCGAACTGGGCCGGCGACGAGCTGAGGTGAACTGCGGGCGCCTGGGTCGCGGCCATCATCGGCTGAACCATGTGCGTCACCGCCGCTGGGCCCCGGCGAATGAAGAGCTTCTCGCGGCCATTGCGCCAGACCAGCCGCGTGACCTCGGAAGCCTCGAGGATGTCGACGATCTGCCGCAGCGACTCTACGTCCAGCGAGCTGCCGCTGCTTGAACGAATCTCGACCGCGGGTGCCTCGGGCCCCACCTTCTTCTTCTTTTCGACCATGGGTTTTTTCTCAGCCGCCAGTGGCGACGCGCGTGAGGTACTTGCCGTCGCGGGTGTCGATCTTCAGCACGTCGCCTTCGTTGATGAACAGGGGCACCATCACCTGGTAGCCCGTCTCGAGAATTGCTGGCTTCAGCGCGCCCGACACCGTGTCGCCGCGGACGCCCGGGTCGCACTTGGCGACCGCGAGGTCGACCGAGTTGGGCAGCGAAACACCCAGCGCCTTGCCGTTGTAGAAGAGAATCGAGGCGTTGATGTTCGCCTTGAGGAAGTTCTTGGACTCGCCGAGCACCTTCGAAGAGACGAAGGTCTGCTCGAAAGACTTGTTGTCCATGAAGTAGAAGTCGTCGCCTTCGACGTAGAGGTACTGCATCTCGTGCTCTTCGATGTCGGGGCGGCCGACCTTGTCGCCACTCTTCATCGTCGGCTGCAGAACGCGGCCCGAAATCAGGCTGCGAATCGAGGTACGCACGAAGGCCGAGCCTTTGCCCGGCTTGACGTGCTGGAACTCGACGATCTCGAAGGGCTCGCCGTCGATCTCGATCTTCATGCCCTTCTTGAACTCAGATGTGTCGATGACGCCGGCCATGTTTGCTCGCCCAGGGTAATGAATTAACTGACGTTGAAGCGCGGTCGTGTAGCCGACCACGCCCACCCTGGGCAAGGCGCAATTGCCGTGCGGCTACAGCTCGTTCTTCACTTTCGGAGCGGTGATGCGCAGCACGTACCGCGCCTTTCCATAGTTCCCGGTCGGCTTGAGCCCCAACACCAGAAAGTACTCGGGCGTCACCATTCGCATCAGGGTGATCAGGTTGTCCGAGTTCACGCTGACCTCGGCGATCGCCCCCGTCTTCAGCGTCTCGGCCGCGCTCTTCAGCTGGCTCAAGATGTTCGCGTACTCGACCCACGCCGTCGTGAGTTCCAACGACGCTGTCTGCGCCGCGGCGGCCGGCGCCTGGTGGGTCTCGACAGCGATGCCGTCGAAGCCCATCACGCTGCAGGCAATCGCCCCATCGACCTGGCCGACGATCGACTCGAGGTGCTGAAGAAAGCTCACTTCTTCACCGGGCACACGGGCATGCCGCCGTCAGGGTCCGGCGAGCTGCAGATGATCGGGCGGCCGTCCTGGCCACCGACGCTGCCGCAGATGCTGGTCGGGCACGGGAACTGGCCCGCGGGGCACTTGAAGCCCGACTTGTAGACGTCAATCGGAAAGGTCACCGGCACCGAGCGAATGCGCCCACCCGAAAGAATGTCGCCGAAGAACTCGACCTTCACTTTCACCCCGACGCTGGGGAAGAACTTGAATCCGCCGTCGCTGACGTAGCCGCCGTCGGTGATCGGGTTGTCGAGGACGTTGTTGAGCGCGGTGTACCCAGCCGGGCCAAAGAAGGCCATGTTGATGAAGCTGTCGTTACCCGGCTCGATCGGAATCGCCACCGGCACGCGCTCGCTGGTCACTTCCATCGAGCGGTAGAACTCGGTCGCCGGCGCCGTGTAGGTCAGCGAGATGGTATCGACGTAGATGGTGTTCCGTTCGATGCCGTTCGACAGCGGCACGGAGTCGACCGTCGTGTTGTTCGACTTTACCATCGTGCTGCGCAGCGCGGTGACGAGCTGGAAGTTTGCACCCGCCGAAATGTCCACCCCTCCGCTGTACTGAGAGATGTCGCCCGCTTTGATGATGCACTCGCCCGTGCCGTCGGGGTCCAGCGGGTAGAAGTTCGTGACGAACAACGGGCTGTCATTCGCGCAGCCCGCCATCGCCAACACCATTGCAGAGACAAAGAGTGGAAGCCGTTTCATGAAGGTCCTCACGGGTTCTGCGCAACTGCCTGGCGGTTGAGAATGCGGGGCGTGATGAAGATCAAGAGCTCGGTGCGGGTCTCGAGCTCGCGGTAGTTCTTGAAGAAGAAGCCGAGCACCGGAATCTTGCTCAGCAGAGGCACGCCGCTGGTCGACTGCGACGATGCCTTCACGTAGATGCCGCCGATGACCGTGGTGTCCGCGTCCTTCACGAGCACCTGCGTCGCGGCTTCCTTCTTCTGAATCGCGGGCTGGCCGTTGGCACCCGAGTTCGCGGGGTCGGGCTGGTTGTTTTCCGCGCGGATGTTCATCAGCACGCTGCCGTCGGCGGTGATGTGCGGCGTCACTTCCAGCGACAGGCGGGCTTCGACGAACGACGTGTTGGTACCCGCCGCTGACACCTGGCTGAACGGAATCGAAACGCCCTGGCTGATGCGGGCGGTCGAGTTGTCGAGCGTGGTGACCTTCGGAGCCGAAATCGTCTTCACCACACCCTGACTTTCCAGCGCCGAGAGGCGAAGGTTCAGCTGCAGCGCGCCGCCGGCCGAGCCGAAGACGAAGCCGAGACCACCGCCGGATCCAGCGCCGATGCCGACCGGCAGGTTGACCGCGTAGTTCGGAGTCGCCGAGGTACCCAGCGTGCCTTCGTTGCCCGCCGCACCGGCGACGCGCACCGAGTTCGGGAAGGCGATGCCCGTGCCGTTGCCGGTCGACGGAGCGAACTGCACGTTGCCGCCCCACTGAATACCGACTTCGCGAGCCATACGGGTGTTGGCTTCGACGATGCGGCTCTCGATCAACACCTGCGGAGTCTGGGTGTCGAGAGTGGCGACCATCGACCGGACCTTGCCCATGTTCGAAGCAACGTCGCGAACGATCAGGGTGTTGGTGCGGGCATCGACGGTGACGTTGCCGCGCTCGGTGAGGATGTCCTTCACGCGGCCCGACATCCCTTCGGCATTGGCGTAGTTGACCGGAATCAGCTGCACCTGCAGGTCTTCCAGGGTCTTCGCGGCCTTCTTGCGTTCGACGCGGGCCTTCTGTTCGGCCTCGAGGGTCGCGTTCGGCGCGACGCGGATGATGTTGCCCAGGTCTTCCATGCCCAGGCCCTTCGACCGGAGGATGAGCTCGAGCGCCTGGTCCCACGGAACATTGCGGAGGCGAATGGTGACCTTGCCCGTCACGTCGTCAGCGACCACGATGTTTTTCTTCGAGATCTCGGCGATGATTCGCAGCAGGTTGTGGATATCGATGTCCTTGAACTCGAAGGACACGCGCTTGCCGACATAGCCGCGCTGGGGCGCTCCGCGTTCGGCGTACTGGGTCGCTTCCGAGGCGAAGCCGGCCGAGCGCGCGGTGACCTGCGCGGCTTCCGTCTTCACGCCCTTCAGCGCGAGCCGCCACGACAAGCCCTGCGGCGTCTTCACCACCGTCTCTTCGAACTCTCCCGAGGCCGCGACCACCACGCGAACGCGCTCGCCGCCACCGGGCGCCGCAAACGCGCTGACCATCTTCACCGGCGTGTCGAGGGCGCTCGTGTCCAAGCTCCGCTCGAGGCGCTTGGGAATCCGCGCCGAGTCGAGCGTCAGCACCGCGCTGCGGGCGTCGGGGCGTTCGACCTTCCACGTGGTCTCGCCGCCGAGCTTTACGTCGACCCGCCCACCGGCCGAGCTCTCTTCGAAGCTGACGTCTTTCACGTCCGCCGACGCGGTGAGCGTCACGGGCTTCGGGGCCGGCGCGGGCGTCGAATCGATCGCCACGGCCCGGCCGTCGATCTCGACCGCGGCTTCGGCGGCCTCGGCTTTTTGCGGGGTCAGCGAAATCGAAAGGCCATTCGCGGTGCGGGTGGCGAGGTAGACCGGCATGTCGCCTTCGATGTCGAGCACGAGACGCACCTTCTCGGGCCAGGCGCCGATGCGAACCTCGCGCAGCGCGCCGCCGCGAACGTTCTTCGCCTTTGCGGTCGACTTCACGTCAAAGAGGTCGACGGCGAGGCGCGGCGGGTTCGCAAGCTCGATCACTTCGAAGCGGGCGATGTCGCCGTCGGCGGCAACCTTCAGCTTGCCGTTCGAGAAGCTCAAGCCCGTGATTTTCTGCGCGGGGTTCTTCACCTGCTTCTCGTCGAGCTTCGAAGTCACGACGCCCGCCTCGGTGTGGCGAGGCGCAGCGACTTCGACGGGCGAAGCAGCGGCCTTTTCGACCGGCGAGGCGACGACCACAGGGGCGGCCAGCTTCGGTGCTTCTGCCCTGCCCTCGCCGTCGATCGAGATGACGACGCGGTTGCCATCGGCGCGGACGTCGTACTTCGACGCCTTGTCGAGGGCGACCATCACCCGACCCACGCTCGAACGTTCGTCCGAGAACTGCGAGGCGACGACGCCCGAGATGGGGCCGCTGCCATCGTGGTGACCCTTGATGCCACTGGCGTCGGCAGATGAGAGATCGACGACGAGGCGATCGGGCTCGTTGAGCCGGAACACCGTGAAGGTCGCGGCGCGGTTACCCTCGACGAGCACCTGGGCCCCGGTGGGCGTCTTGAGGACCTTGAGGCCGCTTAGGTTGTTGAGCTCGGCGGCGTCGGCTTGCGCCGAGAAAGCCACCGCGGCCATCGTTGCTGACAGCCAGAATTGACGCATCATCGCGGGAGTCTCCCTGGTCTTCATTCCGTAACCTTGTTGTTGAAGAGGTCGAGAACGCGTTCGACCTTCTCTTCTTTCTTGACGCAAATGCTCACCCGATTCGGAACCTTCTTCCCGTCAGGCGCGAGGAAAAACTCGGTGATCTCGATGCAGTCGCGCAGGATCTGGCTGACCTTGCCGCCCTGCTTGCCGACCTTGGTGTTGCGGCGAACGATATGACCGACCTTGGTCGCGTCTTCGAGCATCGCCACCGGGTTCGCATCGCCGCTGACCACGGCCACCAGGGTCAGCTGCTCGAGGTCGAACTGGCACAGCGGGTCGGGGCAGCCGACGTCGCTCAAGAGCTCATCGGTCTTTTTCGGCTCGTCGATCGGACTGCGAAACGGGTCACGCTTGCCGACGGGGTTGTAGTTGTAGAGGTACTGCACCACCTCACCCGCGTAACCGCCGTCGGTGGCGGCCGCGACTTCAACAGGCCTCGGCTTCGGAGTGGTGGCCGGCGCCGCAGCCACCGGCGCCGCGGGCTCGTCGCCGCACGAGACGAACGCGGCGACGCTTGCGAGCATGAAGAGGAATCGGAGCTTGGTCATTTGGGCCCGCCCGCCTTCGGCTGATCCATGAAGCGGAATGTGGTGGCGAGGAAGTCGGTCGACAGCACCACCTTGTCGTTGCGCACGATGCCGCCGCCCAAGTGGATGTTGTTCACGTTGACGATGCGGCGCAGGCCCGCGATTTCCTGAAGGAAGAGCGCAATCTCGTGGTAGTTCCCGGTGACGCTGACCTTGATCGGAATTTTTGCGAAGAACTGCGCGGGCTGTTCGGGGCCGGGCTGAACTGCCGCAATTTCGAGGCCTGACTTCTTGCCGATGTCGTTCAGCTGCGCGAGCAGCTCATCGATGTCTTTGCGCTCGGGGAGCTCAGACAAAGCGGCGAGCAGCTTGCGCTCGAGCTCGTCCATTTCCTTGCGGCGCTCATTCAGGTTCTGGGCGATTTCCTGCTTCTCGGCCAGGGTCTTCTCGAGGGCCGCCTGCTGACCCTGAAGAATGACGATCTCCTGTTCGGTCGGTTCGACCACCAAAAAATAGTTGGCCGCTGTCATCAGCGCCACTACCCCGAACATCACGCCTAACTTCAGCTGATTCGGGGCCTTGTTGATTCTTTCGAGCAGTTGTTCCATCGATGGGCTCGCTAGATCGCGTAGTTGGCAGACATCTGAATTTCGAAATCGACTCGGCGCTCGGCGACGCCGGCACCCTTGTCCACCACCGACCGCGCTTCCTTGAGGTCGATGTTCGAGAAGAAGACGCTGATGTCGGTGGTCGCGAACTCTTCGATCGCCCCTTCACCCGCCAGCAGCTCGACGCGGACGTAGGAAGACTCGCGCTTGCGTTCGACGACCCGCGCCATTCCTTTCGGGGTCCAAACCACCGTGGCAAGGCCGCGCATCAGCTCGGCGACGTCTTCGTGGCTCAGCGCCTTCCCGACCAGCTTCACCCGGTTCGACTGCTCGTTGAAGTCCGAGAGCCAGACCTTCTTCGGCATCGCGGTGGCGAGCGCGTCCAGCATGCGCACCGGGCCCGAACGCAGCTTCCGGAGGTCGTTGAGGATCTTCAGCTTGTCCTCGACCTCCTTCTTCCGCTTGTTGATGTTGTTCACCTCGCCGATCACCTTTTCGAGTTCGGTGATCCGCGCCTGGGTGCTGTTGATCTGGTCGGACAAGCGCGTCCGTGCCTCTTCACGGTTCGCGTACCAGAGGTAATTGCCCACGAGTCCGCCGATCACGATGACCGACGCCAGGATGAGAACCTGGCGGCCGACTTCGCGCTTGGCGACCTGCCTTACCGGCAGGAGGTTGATCCGAATCATCATTGCTTCGTGTCTCCTCAGTCGAGCTTGTCGCCTGGCTTACGCAAAGCCAGACCGACAGCCACCGCCGCCATTGGCGCAACGTCCATGATGAAGCCAGGATCGAACTTGCGGTTGTCGATCTCGATCAGCTTGAAGGGGTTCAGAATCTCGACGGGCACACCGACCCGGCTCTCGATCGTCTTGAACAGCGCCGGGATCTTCGCGGTGCCGCCCGAGAGGTAGACCTTCGAGAAGGTCGCGTCGGCCGCGGTGCCTGCATAGAAGTCCAACGACCGCTGGATTTCGCCGGCCACCTGTTCGGCGACCTGGGTCATCACGCGCTCGACTTCCTGGGGCACGACGGCGTCGGCGTCGTTCTGCCGGCCGCCAATCTTCAGCGCCTCGGCCTCTTCGTACGAGACGTTCAGCTGCTTTTGAATTTCTTCGGTGAACTGGTTGCCACCGATGGTGACGTCGCGGGTGAAGGTGGTGACGCCACCCGCGATGATGTTGATGTTCACCACTGCAGCGCCGGCGTTGATCAACACCACCGTCTCGTTCGAGGGGGTGTCGTAGTTGGCCGAGAAGCAGTTCTGCACCGCAAAGGCGTCGACATCGACCACGATCGGGTGAAGTCCGGCTTCAGACACCACGGTGGTGTAGTCGTTGATCATGTCCTTCTTCGCGGCGACCAGCAGCACGTCCATCTGGCCCGTGGCGTCGTTGGCGTCGGGCTTCAAGATCTGCGTGTCGATGTTCACGTCTTTGATGTCGAAGGGAATGTGCTGTTCGGCTTCCCACTGAATCGCTTCTTCGAGCTCTTCCTGCGACATGCGGGGCATCGAGATCTTCTTGATGATCACCGAGTGGCCCGACACGCCGATCGCGACGTCTTTCGTCTTGATCTTCAGCTCGGCCAGCAATTCCTGAATCGCCTGCACGATCGCGGTCGAGTTCATCAGCGCGCCGTCGACGATGGCCTCGGGCGGCAGCGGCTTCATGCCGAAGCTCAGCAAGGCGTAGCCAATCTGGCCTTTTCGGCGGTGCTCTTTGAGAGCGACCAGCTTCACACCGGTCGACCCGATGTCGAGGCCCAACGCAAGCTTGCCCTTCGCCATTTCAACTCCTTGGTGCTGCGCAACGAATGTGAAGCGTACCGGCGGATCTGCTGGACGCGAAAAAAACTGCCGTCAGCCGCCGAACACCTTGTCCTTGTCAGTGACCCGCAAACCGAGCGCGAGGATGATCTTCCGCTTCGTGTCGAGCCGGCATTCTTCGCCGCGCTCGACGCGATCGATGGTGAGGGCGCTGACACCGGCGCGCCGCGCGAGCTCTGCTTTAGACAGCAGGCGCTCTTCGCGCAGCACCTGGACGTTGTTCGTCGGGTTCGAAAGCTTGCGATCAGTCATTCGGGGACGCGAAGTGTCCGATCACCCCAGCGCCAAGTCAAATGAACTGATCGGTCAATTATCATCTAATTATACGTCAATTATACGTAACTATACCGTCGGTAGGGGTAGGCGAAGGCGCACCCCCAAGGCCTCGGGGGAAAAAGCGCTGCGCCTACGGAGCGTCGGGGTCGATTCCGTAGTCTTTGATTTTGTACAGCAGCGCGCGGTGACTGATCTCGAGCAGCTCGGCCGCGCGGGTGCGGTTGCCATTCGTGCGACGCAGCGCCGCGCGAATGAAGGTCTCTTCGAGCGTGTGCATCGCGCGCTTTAACGAATAGCCCGCCGACTCGGGCGTCGGCGAAGAAGGGCCACCGCTGGTCGACGGGCCCGCCTGTACGGCCGCCTGAGGCGCCCAGAGTTTCTCGGGCAGCGCCTCGGGGGTGATGAGGTCTCCTTCGGCGAGAAGCACCGCGCGCTCGATCGCGTTCTCGAGCTCGCGCACGTTGCCGGGCCAGGACCACGCCGTCATCAGCGCCATCGCCTCAGGAGAAAAGCCCTTCACCGGCGCCTCGCGGTTGAGCTCGCGGTTGAAGCGCGTGACGAAGGCGTTCGCGAGCAGCATCACGTCGTCTTTGCGCTCGCGCAGCGGAGGCACGCGCAGCATCACCACGTTCAAACGGAAGTACAGGTCAGCGCGGAACTCGCCCCGCTCGACCAGCTTGCTCAAGTCGCGCAGCGTCGCCGCCACCACGCGAACGTCGACCTTCTCCGAGCGCGTCTCGCCGAGCGGGCGAATCTCGCCTTCCTGCAGAAAGCGCAGCAGCTTCACCTGCAGCGGCAGGGGCAGCTCACCGATCTCGTCCAGGAACAGCGTGCCACCGTCGGCCTCGGCGAAGAGGCCGCGCTTCGCAGTGTGCGCGTCGGTGAAGGCGCCGCGGGCGTGCCCGAACAGCTCGGATTCGATGAGCGTCGCCGGAATCGCTCCGCAGTTGACGGTGATGAACGGCATCGACGCGCGCGGCGACAGCTCGTGAAGAGCGCGGGCCACCAGCTCTTTGCCGGTGCCCGACTCGCCCGAGACGAGAATGGTCGTCGACACCGGCGCCAGCTTCTTGATCTGCTTCTGCACGCTGCGAATCGCGTCGCTGACGCCCAGCATCCGTTCGAGCGGGCCGGTGACGCCGCGCTGTTCCTTGAGGCGCTTGTTCTCGCGCACCAGGCGAATGCGTTCTTCCGCCTTCTTCAGCACCAGCACGATCTCTTCGGGCTTGAAGGGCTTCTGGACGTAGTCGTAGGCGCCCTTCTGCACCGCTTCCAGCGCCTGGTCTTGCGAGCCGTACGCGCTCATCACGAGGAAGGTGACGTCGGGCCAGTGCTCCATCGCCGCTTTGAGCAGGGCCATGCCGTCGACCTTCGGCATCCGCACATCCGAGATGACGACGTCGTACTGCCGCGCCGCCAACTCGCGAAGCGCCTCTTCGCCGTCGGCCACCGCGCGCACGTCGTAGCCCTTGTCAGTGAGGATCAAGGTGAGCACATGGCGAATCGACGGTTCGTCGTCGGCGATCAACACGGTGCGGAAGGTGGCCATCGGTCCTCACTCTCTCATGGCAGCAGCAGGCGCACCGTGAACTCTGCACCACCGCCTGCGTGGTTTGCAGCCGATAGCCGTCCACCCATGGCTTCGATCAGGTGTCTCGAGACGGCGAGCCCGAGGCCGGTACCCTTCCCCGCCGCCTTCGTCGTGAAGAAGGGCTCGAACAACCGCGGCAGGACTTCGGGGGGAAGGCCCGGCCCGTGATCCCGAACCTTCAGCACGACCTGGCCGTCGACCGCGGCCGCCGAGAGCTCGAGCGTGCCTTCGCCTCCCATCGCCTGCGCGGCGTTGATGAGCAGGTTGATCACGACCTGCGACAGCGGGCCCGACTCGCAGCGCGCGAAGAGAGACGGGGGCACTTCGATCTTCCACTTGAGGTTCTTGAACTCGGGTCCTGACGACAGCAGCTTCACGTTCGAGTCGATGAGGCTTTCGAGCTCGACCGGGCCCGGAGCTCCCCGCGACGGCCGCCCCAGCTCGAGCAGCGATCGCACGATCTGATCGATGCGCTGCACCTCGGCCTCGATGCGCTTCACCATGTCCAGCGTCTCGTCTGTCGCGCCGGGCCGCGATCTCAGCAGCGACAGGTAGCCGAGAATTCCAGACAAGGGGTTGCCGACTTCGTGGGCGACTCCGGCGGCGAGCTTGCCGACGGTGGCGAGGCGATCGGACGCGACGAGCTCGGACTGCGCGCGCATCAACTGCACGTTGGTCGAACGCAGCTCTGCCATCTGGTTGCGGGTCGTCGTCTGCTCGGACTGCAGCGCCTCGGCCATTCGCTTCAGCGCGCGCTGGAACTGCGACATCAGCGGGCCACCCACTTCCCACTTCACGTCGAGGTTCGCGTGCGACAGGCGCTCGATCGATTGTTCGGCTGCGCGCAGCGGGCGGCCGACCATCCACTGCAACACGAAGTAGCCGAAGACGGTGACGACGACGAGATCCAGGGCCAGGTAGAAAGGCAGCACCCGCTGCAGCCGCGCCGCCATCACCCACTGCGGGCCGTCGTTCGGCGACAGCCGCTGCACTGCCGCCAGCAGCTTGCTCAACGCCGGCTGCAGCGTGATCCAGCTGATCGCGGTCGCGACGACCCCGAACATCACCGCGATGCTCGAGATCCGCAGCCGCACCGTTCAGTACCCGAAGGCCCAGCCGAGGCCGCTGCCCGCCGCCTGCAAACCCAACCACGGAGCGAAGAGCATCAGCTCGATCGCCGCCAGCCCAATCCACGGGCCGAACGGCAAGTTGCTGTCACCCGGCACCCACTCCATCTCTTCGCCCGCCGCGTCCGTCGGCTCGTCGGGAATCGGCTGAAGAAAAAGGCCGTAGGGCAGCAACGCCAGGCGCTTGAACAGCGGCAAGCCCGGCTCGAGAAATGCCCAGCTCATCACGGGCGGCGGAGGCTCGGGCTCGGGTGGCTCGTTCGGATCCACCGGAGGCTCGGGCGTCGCGGCGGCTGCGCGGCCGGTGAGCCCGATGCGCGCGAGGCCGAAGATGGCGCCCTGCAGCGACGACAGAAAGATGACGGCCAGCAGCACGCGCCACGAGAGGAAGGCGCCGACCATCGCGACGAGGAACTTGTCGCCCGCGCCCATCGCCTCTTTGCGAAAGGCGAACCAGCCGAGGATCTCGAAGGCCCGGAAAGAGAGGAAGCCCGCGAGCGCTCCGATGAAGGCGTGAAGCACGGCGCTGCCTCCCAGCGGCACCTGCAGGAGCACCCCGAAGAAGATGCCGGGCAGCGTCAGCTCGAAAGGAAGAATCCACTTCTGCGCGTCGATGACGATCAACGGCACGAGGAGCGAAATGAAAATGAGGCCGGGAACCAACGGCCAGCCCCACCCGCAACGTGCGTAAACGGCGAGGTAGAGAATGCCCGTTGCGAGCTCGACCGCCGGGTACTGAATCGAGATGGGCGCCTTGCAGTTGCTGCACTTCGCCCGCAACGCGAGCCACGAAAAGACGGGGATGTTCTCGTACCACTTGAGCGCGTGGCCGCACTTCGGGCATTTCGAGCCCGGGCGCACGATGCTCTGCCCGTCGGGGACGCGGGCGATGACGACGTTGAGGAAGCTGCCGATGCACAGGCCCGTGACGCCGAGCCAGACCACCTGCAGCCATTCGATGAAACCCACTGCTGGGAGTCTGGCTCAGCTGCCGCGCGCTGTCAGCGCCGCGATGGCCGCAAAGGCGTTCTACCCACTCAAAAGCCTGCGCTGACGGCACCGCGCCTAGCTAGGCTCTACGGCGACCCGATGACAGACGACCGGCTCAGGCGCGTTTTCTGGGCCCTGTTGGGGTTGAAGTCGGCACTCGGGCTGGCCCTGCTTGTTTCCTACCTGGCGTCGCCGCTGGCGCTGGGCCTGTCACTCGACGAAGAAAGCTACTTTGCCTGGGCCCAACGGATTCTCGCGGGGAAGTCGGGGGGGCCCTTCTTCCAGGACCCGGTGTACCCCTACGTGCTGGCCGCCCTGCTGCGGGTGACCGACAGCTCCGTGCTCGCCGCGCGCGTCTTCAACCTTTGTCTCGGGGTGTTGTCGCTGGCGCTGCTGGAAGCGGTGGTGAGGCGGCTCTTCTCGCCTCGCGAAGGGTTGATCGCGATGGGGCTTTGGCTGGTGATGGGAACCGTCGCCCTCGACGAGCTCACCCTGGCCAAAGAGCCGCTGATGATGGCCCTGATGCTGGGCAGCGCCGCGCTGGCGCTGGCGGCCGAGGGCACCCGCCGCGCTTTCGCGTTGGCCGCCGGAATCGTCGCCGGTGCGTGCGTGGGAGTGCGGGGCAATTTCCTCGCGCTGTTGCCCTTCGTCGCTGTCCTCGCCTGGGTGCAGTGGCCCCGCCGCCTCGCGTGGTTGGCGATCGCTGGGTTGGCGATGTTTCCCCTCTTGCTCGCGCTGCGCAACGGCGTGCAGGAAGCGCGCTGGAGCCCAACCACCGCTTCGTCGGGCATGGTCCTCTACATCGGGCACCACCCGGGCGCCGACGGCACGTGGGTGCGCGCGCCGTTTGCCGCAGGCAACCCGCTGGAGGAAATGCCGGACTATGTGCGCGAAGCAGCCCGCCGACTTGGCCGGCCCGTTTCGGCGGCCGAGACCTCGCGCCTGTTCGCGGCGGAAGGCCTGGGCTTCGCGACCTCCCATCTGGGCGAAGAAGCTGGACTCTTGTGGCGAAAAATCCGGCTCACGCTGAGCTGGGAAGAAGTCCCTGGAAATTACTCGCGCAGCTGCGTGCGCGACCGCTTCATGTCTGGTTTGTGGCTCGCCCCTCTTCCGGGAGCCTTGCTCTGGCCGCTGGCGCTGGCCGCGGTCGCGGCGCAGCGCCGCCGGAAGTCGGTGGCCGCCATCGGCGTCGGGTGTGTCGTCTATGCCGCCACGCTGTGGATGACTTTCGTCGTCGACCGGTACCGGCTGCCGCTGTGGCTGGGCTGCGTCATCCTCGCTCCAGCTGGCGCCGCGGCGATCGCGGGCTGGCTGAAGGGGCCTCGCCGGTGGCCTGCGATCGCTGCGGCGGTGCCTGCGATGGCGTTGCTGGCGTGGCCGGTGCGCGACTCGAGCCCAGAACGAGAACTGGCCCAGTGCCTCGCGCTCGTCGGAGCCACCGCGCTGCAGGCTGGCGACACCGACACTGCGCGCCCATTGCTCGACGAAAGCTGGTCACTGGATCCCTCGAGCCCTGATGTCGCCTTCAACCTGGGGCTGGCCCACGAGGCGGCAGGCGAATGGCCGGAAGCCGAGCGCTTCTTCGACGTTGCCGCACGCAGGAACCCGGTCAACGCGCCCGCCTGGTGGGGGCTGGCAACGGCCGCAGAACGGCGCGGCGACAGGGCCGCCGCACAGGTCGCTTTCGATGCCTTCTTTGCCCACGCCACGCCCCAACAGCTTGCGCGCGCGTGCGACTCGCTGGCTGGGCAACCAGGTTTGGCGTGGCTTCTGCCTCGCTGCCGCCCGCAGTGACGCATACAGTTCACGCGCCCCCCCCCACGATGGACAAGGAACCAATTCGCCGCGCGCTGCTGCTCTTCGCTCTGGCGATTCTGCCGGTATTGGCCTTCGGCCCGGGCCTCACCTCGCCGCTGACCCACTTCGACGACCCGCTGTACCTCGAGCGGGCCGAGTATTCGAGGCCCGGGCTCTCGGGCCTCGACGCGCTGTGGCAGGGCACCCGCGCGTGGAGCGGGACTTTCGTCGAGTACTTCCCTCTGCGCGACTCGGTGTATTGGACGATCTTCCAAGTCTTTCAATTACAACCGCTGCCGTATCATCTGGCGAGTCTCTTCTTTCACATTGCAACCACGTTCCTCGTTTTCGCCTTCGTCCGGAAGATCGAACAACCGCGGTGGGTTTCTGCGGGCGCAGCGCTGTTGTTTGCTGTACACCCCATTCACATCGAGTCCGTCGTCTGGGTCGCGGGTCTCAAGGACCCGATGTACACCTGCCTTTTGCTCGGCTGCCTCTGGCTGTATTGCCACTATCGGCAACGGCCTTCGGCTGCGATCTACGCCCTTTCGTTGCTGTTGATGGTCGCGGCGCTTCTGGTGAAGTCGATGGCGCTGTCAGCGCCGCTGATTCTGGTCGCGATCGAAAGATGCGTCGGCCGGACGACCCCCTGGAAGACCATCGCAGCACGGCTCGCTGGCCCGGGGCTCATCTGCGTTCTGTTTCTCGGGCAGTTCGTTGCGCTGGGCCGGATCAACGACGTGCGCTCGACGCTGCACCAGGACAGCGCGATGGCCCACGTCGTTCTGAGCGCCTGGGCCCAGGTCGCCTACGTCCGGCAAGTGGTGTTTCCTTCGTCGTTTCGATTGATCTACTGCTTCGCACCGGTGGAGTCGCTGGCCGACGGGCGCCTGCTCGCGGCCGTCGCGTTGCTGGTTGCGGTCGTGGCGGCGCTGTGGGTCTGGCGCCGCCGACCCGAACGCCAGCTGGCGCTGGCCTTCTACTTCGCCTGCCTGCTGCCCGTGTCGAACCTGTTGCCTTTCTCGGCGGTGATGGCCGACCGTTACCTCTACGCAGCCAGCATCGGGGCCTGCCTGCTCATCGCGCAGCTTCTCGCCGCCGCGCGCGAGCGGTTGCGGAACACGGTGCTCGCGCTGGTGGTGCTGACCTTCACGGCGACCACCGCCCTGCGAAGCGCGGTCTGGCAGGACGAAGAAATGCTGTGGGAGGAAGCCGATGAAGACCCGGTGTGCATGCAGGACCCTGAGTTCCCGGCCGCCTTCGTTCATTTCCTTCGCTACGCAACCGCGGCAGACGACGAGACGCGCCTCTCAGCCTTGACGCGGCTGCTCGACAGCCGGGCGGCGGCCGGGTCGGGGCTGCGCTGCGACGCCTGGCTCAATGGCGCCCAGCTGCTTAGTGCGCGAGGAGATCACGCCCGCGCAGGCGAGTGGACGCAGCAGGCGACGGCGAGCTGTGCCTCGCATCGTTTGCTGCCGCAGACGGTGATGCTGGTGACCCTGCACCGCGACCTGACGGTTGCTGAATACGCTGCCGCGAAATGGTATCGACTCGACCCCCGGCCCGAGTCAGGGCTCTTCCGGATGCTCACCCAACTCGAATCGGCCGGCATCACCGGGTCAGCTGAAGACGCCTCACGCCAGGCGGGAATTCTGGCGGTGGTGAAGTCTGCGCCCCACCTCACGTGCCCGCTCTTGACGAAGTGGGCAGGCGAAGTCGGCGCCGCCCTGAAGGCAGCGGTCTCTGAGTCAATAGACGCGTGTGCTGCCCTTGATGCCCACTGAGTCTGTGCCCGGGTCGACGGGCCCGAGGCAGCGCCTGCTGTTGTACCTGGCGCTGGTCGTGTTGCCGGTGTTGTCCTACGCGCCGGGGCTGACCAGCCCGCGCACCTACTACGACGACCCGCTGTACATGGATCGCATCGAATACACGATGCCCGGGCTGGATGGGTTGTGGTCGCTGTGGGCCGGCACGCGCGCCTGGCACGGCAACTTCCTCGAGTATTTTCCGCTGCGCGACACCGTGTATTGGCTGATTTTCCAGGGCTGGGAAAAGGTCACCCTGCCCTACCACCTCGCCAGCCTGTTGTTTCACATCGTGGCGACCGTGCTTGTCTTCAAGCTCGTCGAGACTGTGGCGCGATCGTTCTGGGTGGGTGGGGCCGCGGGTCTTTTGTTTGCGGTTCACCCCATTCACATCGAATCGGTGGTCTGGATCGCCGGCCTGAAGGACCCGATGTACACGGCCTTCATGCTTGGCAGCCTGCTGATGTATTGCCATTACCTCGACCATCGTAAACCTGGCCACTACGCCGGCTCGCTGCTGCTGTTGGTCGGCGCACTGCTCTGCAAGTCGATGGCAATCTCGACGCCGCTGATCATGCTGGCGATGGAACGCGGTTCGAACCGGCCTTCACCGTGGAAAGGGACGATCGCCCGGCTCGTGGGGCCGGGGCTCATCAGCGCGCTCTTCCTGGGCCAGTTTCTGCTGATCGGGAAGCTGAACTTCATCAGCAGTGTCCCGCACCAGACGACGTGGGTGGCGCACTGGGTGCTGACGTCCTGGGCGCAGGTGGCGTACGTGCGGCAGGCGATTTTCCCCGCCTCTTTCCGGCTCATCTACTGCTTCACCCCGGCAGAGTCGCTTTCAGACCCACGCTTCATCGCCGGCGTCGCGATGCTTGCGGGCGTTGCCGCGCTCGCCTGGTTCTGGCGGCGCCACCCCTTGCGGTTGTTCTGTCTGGCCACGTACTTCGCGTGCCTGCTGCCCGTCGCCAACCTTCTGCCGTTTCCGGCAGTGATGGCAGATCGCTATCTCTACGCGGCGAGCGTCGGGGTGTGTTTTCTGTTCGCGCTGCTGCTCGATGCAGCCAGACCGCGACTGAAGAACACGGTCGTGGCGCTGGCCGTGGTCGCCCTCGCGCTGACGACCGCGTCGCGCAGCTATGTCTGGCAGGACGAAGAAGGGTTGTGGGCCGAGGCAGACGAAGACCCTGCGTGCCTCACCGACCCAGAGTTCCCGGCCGCGCAGGCCCACTTCCTTCGCTACTTCACGGTCAAGGATCCGCAGACCAAGCTGGCCGCCCTCGATCGCCTCTTGCTGACGAAGGGCCCGACGGGTGACAGCCATGGGCTGCAGTGCGAAGGGTTGCTTACCGGAGCCCGCCTGCTGAAGGCCGCCGGGCGCCACGACGAGGCCGAACGGCGAGCCCAGCTGGCGGTCAAGCCGTGCATTCGACATCCCAAGCTCTGGGAGACTGTGTTGACGGTGACGCTTCACCGCAATCCGGCGGTGGCCGAAGTCGCAGCGAGAAAATGGTCGCGGCTCGAGCCCAGTCCGCAGACGAACCTTTTGAGGGTGCTGACCCGGCTTGAGGTCAAAGACGATCCTGCCTTGCGCGACGAAGCTGCCGCGATCGTCGCGAAGTCACCCGAGCTCACCTGCCAGACCTTGCATGACTGGTCGCTGGGCCTGGACCCGAAGCTGATGGAAGCCGTCGCCGCGGCGCAGGCGGCATGCCGATGAGCCCCTTACCCCGCCGCATCTGGGTGCAGGTCAGCCTGGTGCTGTTGCCAGTGCTGGCCTTCTTCCCCGGGCTCAGCAGCCCGAGGACGCACTACGACGACTCCCTCTACCTCGACCGCCCTGAGTACCTGATGCCGGGCCTTTCGGGCCTCGGGTCCCTGTGGGCCGGGACGAGCGCGTGGAATGGGTTCTTCCTCGAGTATTTCCCACTGCGCGACACCTTCTATTGGCTGATCTTTCAGCAGTGGGAAAAGTCGTCGATGCCGTACCACGTGGTGAGTCTTGGGTTTCACTTGGCGGCCACGCTGCTGGTGTTCCGATTCGTTGAGAAGCTCACCGATTCCTCATGGGTGCCGGCGGCGGCGGCGCTGCTTTTCGCGGTGCACCCGATTCACATCGAGTCGGTGGTGTGGATCGCGGGCCTCAAGGACCCGATGTACGCCTGCTTCATGGTCGGTAGCCTGTCGGCCTTCCTAGCGTACCGTGAACGGCTGAAGCCCGGGCTCTACCTGCTGGCGCTGGTGCTTCTGGTCTGCGCGCTGCTGACCAAGTCGATGGCGCTGTCGACCCCGCTGATCATGCTGGCCGCTGACCGTTGGGTCGGGCGCCCCGTCGCGTGGCGCACCACCTTGCTGCGCGTGGCAGGGCCCGGCCTCGTCTGCGCGATCTTCCTCGGTCAGTTTCTGGTCATCGGGAAAACGAACTCGGTCAGCAACCTGCCCCACCAGGGCAGCTGGATGGCGCACTGGGTGCTCACCGCGTGGGCGCAGGTCGCCTACGTCCGCCAGGCGCTGTTTCCCTCCACGTTCCGGCTGATCTATTGCTTCTGGCCTGTCGAGTCGTGGGCCGACCCGCGTCTCTTCGCCGGGCTCGCGCTCGTCGGCGCCGTGGCAGCGCTGGTGTTCGCGTGGCGGAAGAAGCCGCTTCATCTCTTCGCCCTCGCTTTTTATTTTGCCTGTCTGGCCCCCGTGTCGAATCTGGTGCCGTTTCCCGCGGTGATGGCGGATCGCTATCTGTATGCCGCGAGCGTCGGCCCCTGCCTGTTGATTGCGTTGCTGCTCGATCGGGCACGCCCGAGGCTCAAGAACACCGTGCTGGGGCTGGCCGTCCTGGCGCTGACCTCGACGACGGCGCTGCGAAGCGCGATCTGGCAGGACGAAGAGCTGCTGTGGGTAGACGCCGATGAAGATCCCGTCTGCATCGCCGACCCTGAGTTCCCCGCTGCCGACGTACACTACCTTCGCTACATCACCGCCAAAGACGACGTCACCCGGATCCTCGCGCTCGAGCGGCTGTTGCTGACCCGCGGGCCCGATGGAAACAGCTTCGGGCTGGGGTGCGAGGCCCTGCTCAGCGGGGCCCAGCTGCTCGAAAAGCAAGGTGATCACACCCGCGCCATGAACTGGGCGAAAAACGCGGTGAAGAACTGCACCCGTCACCCCAAGATGTGGGGCACCGTGCTCACAGTCACCGTGCACCGCGATCTGCCAGTCGCCGCGTCTGCCGCGCAGAAGTGGTTCCGGGGCGAGCCCAACTTCCGAACGCAGCTCTTCACCGTGTTGACCCAGCTCGAGCTCAAAGACGAAGCGGCGACCCGAGCCGCCCTGCTGACCCTGGTCCAGGCCCAGCCCGCTGAGACGTGCCACACACTTCGGGTCTGGGCAGCGGAGCTGCGCCCACCTCAGCGCGCCCCCCTGACTGCGGCGCTGGCTGCATGTGCGGGCAGCCCCTGAACCCCTGATCGATCGGAAGCCGAGCCAATCGCTGCCGCGATGGGTCACCCGCCACTGCGAGAGGTGACGTTTTTCGGCACTTTTGCTGGCCACTAGATTCACAAACGACCGAAATGACTATACTTTAAATCGTCTCGGCGACGGCGCGGCGTTTGCTAGGTCGAGCTTCGAAGTTCAACTTCACACCGACCAGGAGTCACATTGATCAAGATGTTCAAGCAGAAGAAGGGCTTCACCCTCATCGAGTTGATGATCGTCGTCGCGATCATCGGGATTCTTGCCGCGATCGCGATTCCGAACTTCATCAAGTTCCAGGCGCGCTCGAAGCAGTCTGAGCCGAAGGCGAACCTGAAGGCGCTCTTCGTCGCCCAGAAGTCGTACTTCGCCGAACGCGACTCGTTCTCGGACAAGGTGGTCGACATCGGCTTCGTCCCTGAGCGCGGCAACCGCTACACCATCGCGAACGGCGGCAACGCCCTCTCGTCCCGCAACGCGGCCGAAGAGAACGTGAACTCCAGCCACCAGGGCTTCGAGGGTGACAGCTTCAAGGGCTTCACATCGAACACCACCCGTTCGACGGCGAACGCCGCCGCCGTTGCGGCCGTGTCGGCCGGTGGCACCTGCGCCCTGACTGCCGACGGCTGCATCTCGGCCGGTAACAACGGCGCCTTCGCGGGCATCGCGGCGTCGAACATCGACAACGACACCACCATCGACACCTGGATGGTCTCGAGCATGAGCGTCTCGGTCACGGCCAGCAGCACGGTGGGTGCTGAGGCCGAATCGCAGAGCAACGGCCCGGGCATCCCGACCAACAACGTCAACGACGTTCGCTAGGTCTCACGCGAGACAGGTGGAGGCCCTGTTCGGGCCTCCACCTGTCTCGCACAACTCCATGACCTTCGAGAAAGCCAAGTCGGGGTTTACTCTGATCGAGTTGATGATTGTCGTTGCGATCATCGGCATTCTCGCGGCGATTGCAGTTCCCAACTTCATCAAGTTTCAGGCGAAGTCGAAGCAAGCAGAACCCAAAGCCAATCTTCGCGGCCTCTGGGTGATGCAGAAGTCCTACTTTTCAGACAAAGACACCTTCTCGACGTCCGTCTCTGACCTCGGCTTCGTGCCTGAGCGCGGAAACCGTTACACGATCGTGAATGGCGGCACGACGCTCTCGTCGCGCGCCGGAGCTCAAGAGAACGTCAATTCCAGTCACCAGGGCTTCGAAGGTGACAGCTTCAAGGGGTTCACCGCCGTCACTGCCCGTTCGACCGCCAACGTCACGGCCGTCGCAGCAGTCTCTGCTGGAGGCACCTGCAGCATCACCGCCGATGGCTGTATTTCGGCCGGAAACAACGGAGCCTTCTTTGCGCTCGCCGCGGCGAACGTCGACAACGACCTGACCATCGACACCTGGTGCGTCTCGAGCATGTCGGTCACCATCTCTCCCAGCGCGACCATCGGGTCAGAAGCCGAAAGCCAACAGAACGGCCCTGGCATTCCGGGCAACAACATCAACGACGTCCGCTGATGATTCGCAGGGTGCTGGTGGCAATCGTGTGCAGCGCGGCGTGTGCTGCCCTGAGCGTGTCTCCTTCCGAAACGGAAAGCCGCGTCACCCTCGTGGTGGTTCCCAACTCGACAGTGTTGCGGGTGCTTGCGCGCAGCCAGCTCGACTTCGTCGCCGACCTGTTCTGGGTGCGAATGGCGAATATGGCGTCGCGCGCGGTGACTGCCAAGGAATGTGGGGCCCTGCTTCCCCTGGGCAACCTGATCGCCGACCTCTCGCCCCAGTTCAAGTACCCCTACTTTCTGGCGGGAGTCATCGCTCCGGTTCGGCGCGGTCGCACCCGGGACTACGACAATGCGGTCGGGGCGGTGGCCCTGATGAAGCGAGGGGTCGAGGACGCGCCCTGGGGCCGTCTCTACTTGCAGAAAGCCTTTACCGAGCTCGAGATGCTGCACGAGCCGATCACCGCGGCGAACACGCTGATGCGGTTTGCGAGCGAGCCGGACGCACCGACGTACATCGGGCCGTTGGCAACCCGCCTCTACGCGCACGGTGGCCACTTCGATGACGCGCGAGAATTTGCGCGCACGATGGCCCAGTCTGAAGATCCCACCATCAAGGCGGACGGCGAAGCGCGGTTGAAACAGATCGATCTCGAGGAGGTGCTGACCCGCGTCGACGACGCCACGGCTCGATTCACCGAGCAGGAAGGGCACCTGCCTGAGAGCATCGAGGCGCTGGTGAAGTCCGGGCTGCTGGCGGAAATGCCTGTCGACCCGCTGGGCGGCCAGATCCTCATCACCTCAAATGGCTCGCGATCTTCCACCTCGGGGATGCGATTCCGGCCCTACATTCCACTCGGAAGCGAGTAGCCCGTGACCGAGATCATTCGAGCCGACCACCTGACGAAGACCTACCGGCTGGGCATGCTCGGCCGCCGGCAGGTTCAAGCGTTGAACGATTTCTCGCTGTCGGTCGCCGAGGCAGAGGTCTTCGGGCTGATTGGCCCCAACGGCGCCGGTAAGTCGACGGCGATCAAGATTCTGCTGAACCTGATTCAGCCCACCCACGGTTCGGCGGCGCTGTTCGGGATTGACGTGAAGGACAAGCGCGCCCGAATCGATGTCGGTTTTGTGCCCGAGAACCCTGCGCCTCAGGAACACCTGACTGCCGAAGAGTACGTCGAGCTCCAAGCCGTGCTGGCCGGGCGGACGTCGGCCGACGCGCGTCGCCTGGCCTCCGAGGCGCTGGACGCGGTCGAGCTGGGGGCGCTGCGGCGAGTCAGCATTCGCCGCTACTCGAAAGGCATGACCCAGCGCACGATGCTGGCGGGCGCAATCGTGGCCAGACCGCGGCTGCTGATTCTGGACGAGCCGACCTCGGGCCTCGACCCCGTCGGGCGGCGGCTGGTGAGAGATCTGATCCTCAAGCAGCGCAAAGCGGGCGTGACCATCTTGTTCTGCACGCACATCATTTCCGACGTCGAGGCGCTTTGCGATCGGGTCGCCTTGCTCGCCAAGGGCCAGGTGGTGCGGTTGGGGACAATCGTCGACATCGTCAAAAGCGAAGACTCGATCGTCGAGATCATCTGTGAAGGCGTCACCCAGGACGTCGCCATGGCGCAGGTCGCTGACCTGAAGGGCTCGGTCGAGCCGTCGGCGCACCTGATGCTCGTTCGGCTTCCGGAGGAGCAGCTGCAGGTCGCGATTCGCCGCCTGCAGGACGCCGGAGCGAAGATTCGCCGCATCCAGCCCCACCGCTTCGGCCTCGAAGACGCGTTCATGAGCGTCGTCCAGTCGGTGGGCGACACTGTTGGCGGGGTCCTGCAGTGAGGGTGATTTTCGCACTGGCGCTGGCAGGCTTCCGGGAAGCCCTGCGTAACCGCGTCACCGTCGTGGTGGGAGTCTTTGCCGGCATCATGTTGTTGTCGACCACGCTGATCTTGAACGTCACCGTCTTCTCGCTCGACCGCGTGGTGACCGACTTCGGCCTGTCGATCATGAGCCTGCTGCTCACCGGCCTCGCGATCTTCCTGTCGAGCGGGCTCATCTCGAAAGAGATCGAGCGCCGCACAATCTTCCTGATCGTGTCGCGGCCGCTGTCGCGAACCCAGTTCGTGCTCGGGCGCTTTCTCGGCAACTTGATGACCCTGGGCGTGCTTCAGCTCTTCATGGGCGCGCTCTTCTTCGTCCAGCTGCTCATCTTCGGCGTCCCGAAAACGTCGGCCCAGCTGGCCGCCGTGCTGGGGTTGAGTGTCGAACTCATCGTCCTGACCGCAGCGGGCCTGTTGTGCTCGGTGCTGTCGAGTCAGCTGATCTCAGCGATGACTTGCGTGGGACTCTACCTGATGGGGCACCTCGCCGAAGACCTGTACATCCTGGTCGTCAAGTCGCCGTCTGCGCTGGTGCACGTCGTTGGCAAAGCGGCGTACTACCTGCTGCCCAATCTCTCGCGCGTGAACTACCGCAACGCGGCCGCATACGAAGTCCCAATCGTCTGGCCCGAGTTCTTCACGTCTTGCAGCTACCTGCTCGCGTACGCGGTCGTTCTGTTGATGGTGACGACCTTCGCGTTCGACCGCCGCGACTTCAAATAGCTGTCAGTTGTCGCTGCCGCCCAGGCCGTGCTTCGCGAGCCGGTACCGGAAAGAACGGAAAGACAGACCCAGCAGCTGCGCGGCGTGGGTCTTCACGCCGTCGGCCATTCGCAGCGCCTCGACCAGGTAGTGGCGCTCGTTGGCGTCGAGGTGGCTCTCGAGCGAGAAGCCGGCGTTCAGCTGCAGCTTCTCGCCGGGGGCCTCGGTCTCGCCGCGAATCGCTGGAGGCAGCGCTGCGGCAGTGAGTTCGTCGCCGACGCTCAACGTCGCCGCGCGCTCGAGCAGGTTCTCGAGCTGACGGACATTGCCCGGGTAGGCGTAGCGTTCGAGCACCGACAGCAGGTCGGGCATCAGCCGCAGCCCGGGCCGCGCCAGCTCTTCGCGGAATCGCGAGAGGAAGAACTCGGCCAGCGCGGGTATGTCTTCGCGGCGCTCGCGCAACGGAGGCACCTCGACCGTGATCACGTTGAGCCGGTGAAACAGGTCTTCGCGGAACCGGCCGGCGCGCACTTCCTCGGCCAGCTTGCGGTTGGTGGCCGCGACGATGCGGGCCTCGAAGGGAATCTCGGACGTGCTGCCCACCGGCTTCACCCGGCGTTCCTGCAGCACGCGCAGCAGCTTCACCTGCATCGTCAGCGACATCTCGCCGATCTCGTCGAGCATCACCGTGCCGCCGCCGGCCGCGACGAGAATGCCGTTTCGGTCGGCCGTGGCCCCCGTGTAAGCGCCCTTCACGTGCCCAAAGAGCTCGCTTTCAAGCACCCCTTCGGCAATCGCTCCGCAGTTGATGGGCAGAAATGGGTGGGCGGCGCGGACGCTGCGGCCGTGAATGGCGCGGGCCACCACTTCTTTCCCCGTGCCGCTCTCGCCAGAGATCATCACTGTCGAACGGCTGGCGGCGGCGACGCGATCGACCAGGGCCCAAAGCGTCGCCATCGTCGGGCTGCCACCGGCAAAGAAGGGCCGGCCTCCCAGCAGCAGCGATTCTTTCAGCCGCCGGTTCTCGCCGACGATCTCGCGCTTCTCGAGCGCCTTCTGCACCAGCAACATCAGCTCGTCGTTGTCGAAGGGCTTGCAGATGTAGTCGTAGGCGCCCTGCCGCATCGCTTCGACCGCCGCGGCAGGCGTCCCGTAGGCGGTGATGAGAATCACCTCGGGCGGCTCGGGCAGGCTTCGTACGGTTTGCAGCACGGTGAGGCCCGACTCGGGGCCAAGTTTCATGTCACTGATGACGAGGTCGAAGCCTTTGGGCGCCAGCGCGACTGCCTCTTTCACCGACCCCACGCACTTCACCTCGTAGCCGGCGCGCGACAGCAGCACCTCGAGGTACTCACGCATCGACAGCTCGTCATCGACGACCAGAACTTTCATCACGCCTCTGCAGAGCTGCGCCGCGGCAGCGTCACCGTGAAGGTGGTGCCCTCTGCCTGCGACGAGGTTACTGCGATGAGCCCCGCGTGGGCTTGGACGATCGCATGCACCGTCGACAGCCCGAGGCCCGTGCCTTCTGCGCTGGTCGTATAGAAGGCCTCGAAGATGCGGCTCAGGTCGTCAGCCGGAATGCTGCCCGCCGAATCCCATACGCGGATCCGTGCCTCGGCGCCCTGCGCGTCGACGAAGACCTTCACCGTGCCGCCCTTGCCCACCGCGACCAGCGCGTTGCGAAGCAGGTTGATCAGCACCTGGCGCAGCTGGGCCGCGTCGGCCAGCCCTTCGACGGGGCTCAAGGATTCTTCCAGCAGCACGCCCTGGGTCATCGGGTCGGCCCGCAGCATCTCGATCGTCTCGCCCACTACTGAGTCGATGCGAATGTTCTCGCGCGCCGGCGGCGGAGGCCGGGCGAGATCCAGGTAGCCTTCGACCAGGCTCGCCAGCCGGTCGGACTCGCGCATGATGATCTGCGCCAGCCGCAGCGAGTGCGGCGACCCCTTCACGTCATCGCCCAGCAGCTGCGCCGAGCCCCGCATCGACGCCAGCGGGTTGCGAATCTCGTGGGCCAGCTGCGCGGACACCCGGCCCAGCGACGCGAGGCGGTCGATGCGCTTGAGCTCTTCCTGCATCCGCCGCAGGTAGGTGAGGTCTTGAAAGACGACCAGCAGCGAGCCCGACTTTTCTTCCAGCGGCGTCACGGCGAGCCCGAGCACGCGCTTGCCATTGGGCGTGTCGACCGACAGCTCGGCGCGGCGGGTGGTGCGGGGAAGACGCATCGCTCCGGGCAACACGTCTTCGAGATTCCTCGGATCGCCTTCCGTGGGGTGCTGCCCGAGAATGCCGACCGCCGCCGGGTTGATGAAGGTGATGAGGCCCTTCTCGTCGCAGGTGAGCAGGCCCGACGGCATCGCGTTGACGATCAGGTTCTGCAGCGCGACCAGCTCTTTCAAGTCGGCCTCGCGCGCCGACAACCGCCCGCCCGCGCTCGACGCCTGCTCGGCGAGGTAGCCGGCGAGGGCTGCGATGAGGAACTGCGCCAGGGTGTGGCTCAGCAGCACGAAGGCGAGCCGCGCTTCAGAGATGGGCTGGCTGCCCGTGGGCGGCCGCAGCTGGCCGTGCTGCACTGCCAGCGACAGAATGATGAAGGCTGTCGAGCTCGCTGCGGCAGTGAGAAAGGCGCCCCGCCGGAAGAGCAAAATCGCCGACGCGACGACAGCCAGCGAGTAGGTGAAGACGAAGGGAGAGTCGGCCGCGCCCGTCAGGTAGACGAGGCTCGATGCGAGGACGAGATCGCCCACGACCTGGGCGCTGGCGCCGCGGCGGGTGACGCCGTGGCCGGCGCGCAGCAGCACGCCGTAGACCAGCGTGACCAGGTACACGCCCGCGATGAGGGCGAAAGACAGCGAGTCGGCCAAAGACAGATCGCCCGACTGGGGATCTGAGCTGAGGCGAAAGACGCTGACGATCAAGAGCAGGCTGATGGCGATGGTCCGGAAGACCACCACCCACGTCAGCTTGACCTTGAGCTCGTTCTGCTCGGGGCTACTTGATGGCGCCGGCAATCGAGAAGATCGGCAGATACATGGAAATCAGGAAGCCGCCGACCACGCCGCCGAGGAACACCATCAGAATCGGTTCGATCATCGCGGTGAGGCCCGCGACGGCGGTGTCGACTTCGTCGTCGTAGAAGTCGGCGATCTTGTTGAGCATCTGATCCATCGCGCCGGTCGCTTCGCCGACGCCGATCATCTGCACCACCATCGACGGGAAGACCTTCGTGTCAGCCAGCGGGCCCGCGATGTTCTTGCCTTCGGAAATCTTGGTGCGAACGTAGACGATCGCCGCTTCGATGGTGCGGTTACCGGCCGTCTTCGCGGTGACATCGAGCGCGTCGAGAATTGGCACGCCCGAGCTGATCATCGTGCCCAGGGTGCGGGTGAAGCGCGCGACGGCGACCTTGCGGATGACGTCTCCGATGACGGGCAGCTTCAGCGAGACCTTGTCGATCACCTGGCGGCCCTTCGGGTTCCGGTAAATGGACACCGCAGAGACGATGATCGCGACCAGCCCCGCGACCAGGTAGAGGAAGTAGTGCTGCAGCCACTCGGACAGGTCGACGATGAACTGGGTCGGCGCCGGCAGGGCTGAACCGAAATCGGCAAACATCTTCGCGAACACTGGCGTCACCTTCAGCAACAGCACCGCGGTGACGATGATCGCGACCGAGATGACGATGCTCGGGTAGATCATCGCGCCCTTCACCTTGCGCTTCAGCTTCTCGGCCTTTTCCCGGTAGATGGCGAGCCGGTTGAGGATGGTGTCGAGAATACCGCCCACTTCACCGGCGGCGCAGAGCTGCACGAAGAGCTCGTCGAACACCTTCGGGTGATCTTTGAGCGCGTCCGAGAAGGTCGAGCCGCCTTCGACGCGCTGCTTGATCGCGAAGATGACCTTGCGGAAAGACAGGTTGTCCGTCTGCGAGCCGAGAATGTCGAGGCACTGCACCAGCGGAAGGCCGGCGTCGATCATCGTCGCGAACTGGCGCGTGAAAATGAGGATGTCGCGCCCGCCGATGCCACCCAGCCCCGGCATCGTGATGCCCGCATCGAGGATCCCCTTGCGGCGCACCTTGCTCGGAATGAGGCCAATCGATTTGAGGCGCGCTTCGACCGTGCCTGCGTCGTTCGCCTCCATCTCGCCCTTCTTGACCTCACCCTGCTTCGACTTCGCCTCCCACATGAAGACGGGAGTGACTTTCTTCGCCGGCCTTGCCTGCGGGCGTGGCGGAGGTGCTGCGGGTCTGGTGACTTGCGTGGCGGTCGCCATCGTACGAACTCCTTCGAGACGAAAACTTTGAAGACGGGCCGCAATCCTAGCCGGAAGCGAACGATCTCCTAATAGTGGTCCGAGGTAGGACTTCGCCTACTTCATCGTCGAGCGGTTGCCCGGCAGGGCGCCCGTCTGGCCAGCGGTGGTCGAGAGGATGTTGCGCAGCTCGTCCGCGTCGGAGGTGCGGCCAAACGCCTCGTCCTGGGTGATCATCTTCCGCGACAACAACGCCGCCAGCGCCTGGTTGAAGGTCTGCATTCCGAACTTCGACTGGCCGACCTGCATCGACGAGTAGATCTGGTGCACCTTGTCTTCGCGGATCAGGTTCCGGATTGCAGGGTTCGGAACCATGATCTCGAGCGCGAGAATGCGGCCGTTGCCGGTGGCGCGGGAAATCAGCGCCTGGCTCATGATGCCTTCGATCACGAAAGACATCTGCGCGCGCACCTGCGACTGCTGGTAGGGCGGGAAGACGTCGAGGATGCGGTTGATGGTCTGCACCGCGCTGTTGGTGTGAAGCGTGGCGAAGGCGATGTGGCCCGTCTCGGCGATCACGAGCGCCGCTTCGATCGTCTCGAGGTCTCGCATCTCGCCGACCAGCACCACGTCGGGGTCCTGCCGCAGAATGTACTTGAGCGCCGTCTTGAAGCTGCGCGTGTCGGCGCCGACTTCGCGCTGGTTGACGAGGCAGTTCTTGTGCGGGTGCAAGTACTCGATCGGATCCTCGATCGTCATGATGTGCTCGTGACGCTCGGTGTTGATCTTGTCGATGATCGACGCCAGCGTCGTCGACTTGCCCGAGCCCGTCGGGCCCGTGACGAGAATCAGCCCGCGCGGCCTCTTCGACAGCTCGGCGACGACGGGCGGCAGGCCCAGCTCGGCAAAGGTGAGGATCTTGAAGGGAATCGTGCGGAAGGCGCCCGCCACTGCGCCGCGCTGCATGAAGATGTTCGAACGGAACCGCGACAGGCCCTTCACGCCGAACGACAGGTCGAGCTCGTTGTCTTCCTCGAACTTGTGCTTCTGAGCGTCGGTGAGAATCGAATAGCAGAGCTGCTTGGTTTCCACCGGCGTCAGCGGCGCCGTCTTCAGCGGCACCAGCTCACCATCGATGCGCAGCTGCGGCGGCGAGCCCGTGGTGATGTGCAGGTCGCTGGAACCCTTCTCGACCATCGCCTTCAGCAGTTGGTGAAGATTGGCCACGTTGTCCTTGTCCTGGTGTTTAGAAGCGGTCTGGCGCGGTGTTCGCGATGGCTTCTTCAATCGTCGTCACGCCCGCCATCACCTTGTTCAGCGCTGCCACGCGCAGCGTCTGCATGCCCAGGCGAATCGCTTCCTGCTTGAGCTCGGCTGCCGAGGCGCCGTTGATGACGAGCTCTTTCAAGCCGTCCCAGAAGGGCATCACTTCGTAGAGCGCGACGCGGCCGCGATAACCACGGTCATTGCACTCGCGGCAGCCATTCTTCGTGTAGGCGGTGAAGGTGCCAATCTTGTCCGGAGGAATGCCCGCGTCGATCAGCGCCTGGTCTTCGACTTCTGCCGGCTTCTTGCACGCCTGGCACAGCTTGCGCGCGAGCCGCTGGGCGAGAATCAGGTTCAGCGACGCGGTGACGAGGAAGGGCTCGATGCCCATGTTGAGCAGGCGGCTGATCGTGCCCGGCGCGTCGTTGGTGTGAAGCGTCGACAGCACGAGGTGGCCCGTGAGCGCGGCCTTCACCCCGATTTCCGCGGTCTCGAAGTCGCGAATCTCGCCGATCATGATCGTGTCGGGGTCCTGCCGCAGGAAGCTGCGCAGCGCCGACGCGAAGTTGAGGCCGATGTCTTCGTGCATCTGGACCTGGTTGATGCCAGCAAAGTTGAACTCCACCGGATCTTCCGCGGTCGACAGGTTGGTGTTCGGCTCATTGAGCGCCGCCAGCGCCGAGTACAGCGTCGTCGTCTTGCCAGAGCCCGTGGGGCCCGTGACCAGCACCATGCCGTACGGGCGATCGATCGCGTCCTTGAACCACTTCAGCGGCTCGGCCTCGAAGCCGAGCTTCGTCATGTCGAGCTGAAGGTTCGACTTGTCGAGCAAGCGGAGCACGACCTTCTCGCCGAACAGCGTCGGGCAAACGCTGACCCGGAAGTCCATTTCCTTGCCGCCGCCCATCTTGATCTTGATGCGGCCGTCTTGCGGCAGGCGGCGCTCGGAGATGTCGAGCTGCGCCATGATCTTGAGGCGCGAGGTGATCGCGTTGCGCAGCTTCATCGGCGGGCGCATCACTTCGTAGAGCTCGCCGTCGATGCGGAAGCGAACGCGGAAGTCCTTCTCGTACGGCTCGACGTGAATGTCCGACGCGCCTTTGCCGATCGCGTCCTTCAGAATCAGGTTCACCAGCTTGACCACGGGCGCGTCGTCCGCGGCCCTGGCCATGTCTTCGAGGTTCTGATCGATCTCGTCGACGGCGACTTCGACGTCGTCGGCGACCTCGCTGACGATCTCGTCGAGCGAAGGCCCGCGCTCGGCGTGGTACCGCTCGATCGCGTCGCGAATGCTGGGCTCGGACGCGACGACGGCTTCGATGTTGTAGCCGGTGAGGAACTTGAGGTCGTCGACCGCGTAGATGTTCGACGGGTCGCACATCGCCACGATCAACGACGGGCCGGCACGGTTGACGGGGATCACCAGGTGCTTCAGGGCGACGTCTTTCGGCACGAGCTTGATGATCTCAGGGTCGATGTCGAAGTCCTTCAGGTTGATCGCGGGGACGCCGTACTGCTTCGAAAGGAAGTCGGTGAGCTTCGACTCCTCGATCGCGCCCGTCTTGATCAGGGCGGTGCCGATGCGCGCGCCCGACTTCTGCTGCTCTTCCTGCGCCTTCCTCAGCTGCTGAACCGAGATCAGGTTCTCGCGGACGAGCAGTTCACCCAGACGGCCGGACATGGAGTTGTGTGCCTCGTTGCCAACAGAAGGAAAAGAATGGCGATTCGAGCACTCGCAAAAAACCGTGTCAAAGAACTTCAGGCCGAGACGCGGGCCACTGCCTCTCGCGCGTGGTCGACGTCGCGCCCAATCTGCCCCATCAATTCCGCCACCGACGCAAAGCGTTGCTCGGCGCGCAGGCGATCGACGAACTCCACGCGGAGCCGCTTTCCATACAGATCGCCTTTGAAGTCGAAGAGGTGCGCCTCGATGGTCACTTCATTGCCGCCGAAGGTGGGCTTCACGCCGATGTTCGCCGCTCCGCCGAGCCAGGTGGGCTCGCTTCCGATCACCCGCGCCCTCACCGCATACACACCCGCCGCCGGCCGAAGCTCGTTCTGGGTGTCGATGTTCGCGGTGGGAAACCCGATCGTCCGGCCCCTGCCCTGGCCCGGCACCACGGCGCCGTCGAGATCGAAGAAGCGCCCCAACAGCCGCTGCGCCGCGGCGACCCGGCCTTCGAGCACGTACTCGCGCACCTTGCTCGACGACACCACCACGCCATCGATGGTGACGGCGGGGACGATCGAGACGACGGCTCCCGTTTTCTGAGCGGCGGCTTGAAGCGCCTGCACGTGGCCCGACCGCTTCTGGCCGTAGGTGAAGTCGGCGCCGACGACGACGGCCTTCACCTTCAGCTGATCGAAGAGCATCGCCTCGAACTCGGGGGCTGACGTCCTCGCGAAGCTCAGGTCGAAGGGCTGCACCACCACGTCGGCGAGGCCCGCTTCTTCGAGCAGCTCGAGCTTGCGCGCCTGCAGGGTGATGAGGCGCGGCGCGAGGTCTGGCTGCAGCACCTTGCCGGGGTGGGGAAGAAAGGTGATCGCGGACGCAGCGCCGTGCCGCGCCGCCTCGGCGAAGAGCGCGCGGTGGCCCAGGTGCACGCCATCGAAGTTGCCCAGGCAGACGGCGGCCCCGGCGAGGTTCCCCGATTCGGCAGCTGCAGCGATGGACGCATGCACCTTCATTCGCTGGCCTATAGCCGGTTCTCGCGCCGATGCGCCCGATCTGTTAGCCGGGCGGCCCCATGGCGCGCATCCCCCTTCGTCCCCAGCCAGCCGGCCACGAGTTCGTGGACGCGAAGACCTTCCCCGACTGGGCCGCCGTCTTCGGCTCGACGGGGCCGCTGGAGCTCGAGATCGGTTGCGGCGCCGGCGGGTTCGCGCTGAACCACGCGAAGAAGCACGCTGGGATTCGGCTCGTGGCCTTCGAGTGGCGCAAGAAGTTCGCCCGCGAGGTCGCCTTCCGCGCAGAGAAGAACGGGGTGACGAACCTTCGCGTGGTCGAGGCCGACGCCCGCACTGAGATTCCCCGCATCTTCGAGCCCAGCTCGCTGTCGGTGGTGCACGTGCAGTTTCCCGACCCGTGGTGGAAGCGGGCCCACCACAAGCGCGCCGTCGTGCAGCCCGAGTTCTCGAAGTTCCTCTTCACGCTGCTGAAGCCGGGGGGCCACTTCGACATGCGCACCGACGTGAAAGAGCGCGCTGGGCAGATGCTGGCGATTCTCGAGGGCGCAGGCTTCGTCAACCCCCTGGGTGCGGGCACCTTCCATCCGTACGACCCCGACGAAGTGCCGTCTACCCGCGAACGCCGGTACCTGGCCTCGGGTGAGCCCGTGTACCGGGCGCGGCTGCTGCGGCCTTAACACCGGCGAACACCGGCTAAGGTCGTCCACCGCATGTCGCCCCGCCGCACCCGCACCCTCGAAGTCGCTCGCCGCGTCGACCCGGTCACGGGCAGCCTCGACGGCAAGCTGGTGCTGATCGCCGACGACGACCGCGCGATCGTGAACCGCATTCGCGAGCACCTCGCCGAGAAGAAATACCGCTTCGTCGAGGCGTTCGACGGCACGCAGGTGCTCACCGCGCTTCGCGAGCACAAGCCCGACCTGCTGCTGATGGACGTCGAGATGCCGGGCCTGGGTGGCGTCGAGGTGTGCCGCATCGTCAAGGCGAACCAGAGCGAGACGGGCTTCGGCTTTGTTCCCGTGATTCTAATGACCGCGCGCAGCGGCAAGACGGCCAAGGTCGAAGGCCTCGAGTTGGGCGCCGACGACTACCTCACCAAGCCGTTTGACCTGCTCGAGCTGTCGGCCCGGGTGAAGTCGATGCTGCGGCTCAAGGGCCTGCAGGACGCGCTGGTCGAGAAGAACCGCGAGCTCGACAAGGCGAACCGCGAGCTCGACCAGAAACGGCAAGAGCTGCTCGCGCTGTCGCGCACCGACGGCCTCACCGGCCTCACCAATCGCCGCCACTTCGAAGAAAGGCTGCTGGCCGAGTTCACGCGCTCGACGCGCTACCGTTCGCCGCTGTCGTGCCTGCTGCTCGACATCGATCACTTCAAGAAGGTGAACGACAACTGGGGCCACCCCTTCGGAGACCTGGTGCTGAAGGAAGTCGCGCAGGTGACGCGCAAGGTGCTGCGCGACGTCGACGTGCTCGCGCGCTACGGCGGCGAAGAGCTGGTCGCCTTGCTGCCCGAGACGTCGCGAGAAGAGGCCTTCGCTGCGGCCGAACGGATGCGGGCGGGCGTCGCCTCGCTGCGATTGCCGTTCTCGGCGCCGGGCAAACCGACGGTCGATGTTCGGTGCACGGCGTCGATTGGGGTTGCGACGTACCCGGGGCCCGGCATCGATGCCGAAAGTGCGCTGGTCTCGGCCGCCGACGAATGCCTCTACGCTGCGAAACAGAATGGCCGGAATCAGGTGCAACAGCATGAACACTGAACCGATGGTTGCCCCAGGGACGGGGGGCGGTTACTGCCCCCTTTGGATGAAACGCGCTCTGCTGCTGTTGGTGGTGGGTCTGGCCGGCTGCCGTTCGGATCGCACCGATACGCCCGATGACGCGTATCGGCTCTTCTCGTCGGCGATCAAACGCAGCGACGTGAACACCGCGTGGGACGCGCTGTCGGCCGACACCCGCGCGCTGCTCGAGGCGAGGAGCAAGGCGATTGTCGAAGCGTCGAAGGGAGCGATCAAAGACGAGCCGAGGATGCTCACCTTCGTCTCGGGCGTGAAGGTGCAGCCCATCGGGGCGGTGAAGGTGCTCAAGACGGACGGCGCGGTGGCGGTGCTCGAGGTCGAAGATCCGTCGGGCAAACGCGAACAGAAGATGGTCAAGGTCGGCAACCGCTGGTACGTCGACCTCACCGACAGCTTGAAAGTGGGGGCGGCAGTACCGTGACTGATCGTTTGAAAGGGCGGAAAGAGGGACCTCCGGTGGAAGTCGTGCGCCGGCCGGCCGATGCAGTGCGACCCATGGTGAGCCCGGCGCCGGTTTCGGTTCGGCCCGTCGCTCCGCGGCCTGTCGGGGCACCTGCGGTTCCCCGCCCGATTGCTCCCCGGCCCGTGGGTGCGCCTGCGCCTTCTTCCTCCGCGGGTCCCAAGGCAGCGCCGGGTGCGAGGGCGGGAGTCCCTCCGGGCCGGTTCGCTCCGCGCGGGCCGCCGCGGCCGCCGCCCACCGCCGAGCAGATCGACGTGCTGGCCCGCAAGGAGCACGTGCCCGCCCGCATCGCGAGGGGTGAGCTCGAAGGAAAGATGAAGGTGCGCATCTGGCGCAAGCTTCACAAGGAAGAGGCCGCGCGCTTCGACCTCGCCTACGCGCTGATGGAAAAGCACCCCAACCTGCCGCTGGCCGAGGCTTTCGGGTGCGTGCAATCGGGGATGCCGATCGAAGAGTTCCTGCTGCGCCGCGCGCGCGTGAAGAAGAAAGAAGAGGTGAAGGTCGCGCGCACTGCCGTCAGCGGAGAGGCGATCGACGGCTTCATCGGCACCTTCATCGCCGAGAAGGAAGCGCTGGCGCTGGTGCTCGCTGAACGCACGTTGCTGGACGCGATCGTCGAGGCGCAGCCCGTGTCCTTCATGCTCGACAAGGCAGGCAGGCTGGAAAAGCTGCAGGTGGTGACGCTGGCGAAGAAGGCCGTGTGGGAAAAGTGGCTGAGCCAGCTCGAGCGCGAGCCGAAGCTGGCGCAGAAGCCGATGCAGGTCGCGCGGCAGCCGGCGCGCCGCCCCGTGTCGGATCCGCGGCCGTTCGTCGAGCACCTCAACAAGCCGGTGAAGCTGGTGCTTCGCAACGGCTTGACGCTGACCTTCCCGCTGCGCGCGGTCGGCCCGTTCGACCTGCTGTGCGGCCCGTCGGACGACGAGATCTTCTTCGTGCCGCTCCACGCGGTCGTCGAGTGGTCGCCAGCCGGCAGCTAGGAAGTTCGTTCATGCCTGGGCTGGCAAGCCACTACCGCTGAACTTCGTCGGTGCGCGGCCCCGACGGCCGAGCCATGAACGGACTTCTGGGCTGCCTTACCCGTCAGTCGGACTGCAGGTTGACCCGCAGCACCTCGAGAATCTGCAGCCGCGTGCGCGGGGATCTTTCGATCCACTCCAGGCGGCACAGGCCCTTCAGCCGGGACAGCAGGCGGTAGGCCGTCGCGCGAGAGACGCCGCGCTCGACGCCCCACTGTTCGAGGGTTCCTTCGCCTTCCAACACGTGGCGCAGCAGGTCTTTCTCGTCGGCGTTGAGCAGCTCGAGCACCGCCCGCGCAAGCCGTTGGGCATCGAGCTGCGCGCGCATCGCTTCGGGAAACTCGCGCGAGCCCGTGCCTTCGCGTTCGACCATCGCGGTGACGTAGCGCTGCAGCAGCTCGCCGGTGGCCTCGGCGATGGTTGGCTGGGTGCCGCGCTCGTTCCACAGCGCAGCCACTGCCTGCTCGACCCGCAATGGTGAGAACCTGCCCTGCGCGCGGATGCTCTCGGGGAAGCCGGTGGTCGACGGGCAGCTGCGCATCGCGGCCAGCGCGTCGCGCACGTGGGCCGACAGCGCGTGCCAGGCGGGGCGATCGTCCTTCTCGTCGGCGAGCAGCTGGCGGAACCGGTGGCGAACCGCGCGGCCCAGCTCGTCATCGTTCATCGCCAGCAGCTCGCAGCGGCGCGTGTCGTCGAGCACGTGGCGCTCGAAGAAGACGCCAATCAAGCCGTCGATCAGCTGGTTCGCCTCGGGCGATCGCCTCATCGCCGAGCCAAGCACCACGCGCAAAGCAGCGAAGTCTTCGGGCGAGAAGTCGCCCGTGGCGTCGAAGGCCTGCAGCCCTCTTCGAAGGGGCATCAAGGCAGGCGCTTACTTGCGGCCGCGGTAGGCAGCCAGCGGGATAACCTGGCTGACGTGGGTGCCCGCGTGCGCCGACTGCGCGCGGCGAATCAGCAGGGGAATGTCGCCCTCGCCGCGCTCGACCGCGAGCCGCAGGTCGCCGAGGCGTTCGAGGTGGCGGCGAACGGGCAGCCCTTCAGGCGACAGCGAGACGATGTTCCGCAAGTGGCTCTCGGCCAGCTCGAGCTGCTGTTCGGCGCGATCGAGATCCCGGCGCGCGAGCGAGAGCCAGGCGGCGGTCTCTTCGGCGACCAGCTGCAGCTCGTACGAGAGGCTGATGATCAGCCGGCCGCGCGCGGAATCGGCGGTGACGCGCTCGAGGGCGATCTTCTGCTGCCGGTGATCGCCGCGTTCCGTATACGTGCCGTGGACGACCGCGTTCCATTCGCCGGTGACTCCGCCCGACAGCAGCACCCGCCGCGCGAGGCCCCGCGAGACATCGCCCAGCGTCACCACCAGCGCGTCGGGTTCTGCGCGGGTCGGGTACGCGTGGCGCGTGGTCAGCGCTGAAAAGCCCATCGGCTGCACGCGAACGGTCGAGCCCTGGGCGACTTCACCGAACAGGTGGGCGATCACCGCGCCCATCGCCTCGCCCAGGCCATCAGGTCCGTCGACGTGCTCGTACGCGTTGCCGGACGGCAGCGTCAGCGCCTGCAGCACTTCGGCGACGTAGTGGCGCGCGAGACCCAGCGCATGAACCGAGACGCCTTCCTGCGAGACGCGAAGGCCCAGGGAATCGAAGGCGTCTTGGGTATCGGGCCCCACCGAGGGCTCGCCGTCGGTGAGCAGCAGAAGCTTCGGGCGGCGGCCTGGCACCAGCACGCGCTGCAGCGATCGCGCGCCGAGCTCGACTGCGTGGTGCAGCGCCGTGCCTCGGCCCGTGCGCACGTCGGCCAGCGCATCCGTCATCGCGCGCTTGCCCTTCGCGTCCATCGCCATCACGCCGACGCGCTGCTCGGCGACGCCGTCGAACAGGAGCAGGCCCAGGAAGTCATCGGGGCGGGCGAGCTCCACGAACTGCTGCGCCGCTTCGATCGCTGCCGACAGCGGAGCGCCCTTCATCGACCCGCTGCGATCGAGCAACAGGTTGACCATCACCGGGGCACGCACCTCTTCGCCCGCAGCTTCCGCGCTGACCAGCAGGAACACCTCGCGGCTCTCTGCTTCCCCGACTTCGACGCCCCAGGCTGACCAGTTCATTTGTTTTCCACGCTCCTCAATGCTCAAGACGGCAGCAGGGGTTCAACCGTCTCAAGCTTAAGTCGATGCGTCTGCGGGTGCGTCGCGTTACAACCGGGCTGGAGGTCGCACCCGTGCCTACGTATCGCCTCGTCTTCCTCGCTTCCGCTCTTCTTGTGGTGGGTTGCAAGAACGAGAAGGCACCGGTCGCCGTCGCGCCACCGCCTTCGGGCGACCGCGTCATCGAGCTCAAGGTGACGGAAGACGGGTTCGAGCCTTCGCCCATCACCGTCAAACAGGGCGAGCCGCTGGTGCTGAAGGTGACCCGCATCACCGACAAGACCTGCGCGACCGAGATCCTGATCGACGGCACCGGGATCAACGTGCCGCTGCCGCTGATGCAGCCCGTCGAAGTCCGCTATACGCCCAGCAAATCCGGGCAGATCCGCTATGGCTGCGCGATGGGGATGATGGTGTCGGGCGTGTTGCTGGTCGAGTAACACGTCAGCCCTGTCTTGTAGGGTGGTGCTCGATGTCGAAGAGCCCCCACCTGCTGCCGCGCCACGCTTTCGTGGACCTCGAGACGACCGGGCTCGACCCTCGCTATGACGAGGTGATCGAGGTCGGCATCGTCTTCGTCGAAGACGACGTTGCAGTGAAGCGCGTCTCGCGTTTGTTCCGGCCGAGCCGCCCGCTGCCCCTGGTGATTCAGCGGCTCACCGGGCTCACCGATTTGCAGCTTCGCGGCGAGCCGGGGTTCGTCGCCTTTCTGCCCGAGCTCACCCAGTTGCTTCGCGGGTGGACGGTGGTCGCCCACAACGCCGCGTTCGAAGAGAGCTTTCTCGGACCGCTGCTCGAAGAGCTGCAGGCGCCGCTGCTCGACACCTGCGAGCTGCTGCACTACCTGCACCCCGAGCTGCCGAGCCATTCGCTGGAAACCATGATCAAGTGGACCCGGGTCGGCACGGTCGCGGCCCACCGCGCGCTGCAGGACTGCGAAGACACTTTCGCCGCGCTCAAGCAGGTGTTCGCCCGCTGCGTGAACGAGGCCCGGCACGAAGACCTCGCCGATTTGATCGCCACACTTCACGACGGCAGCGACGCGCCCACCGCGGTGGTGCAGCTGCTGCAACGCCTTCACTTGCACGCGCGCGCCGCGAGGCCACAGCTCGAGCTGTCGGAATCGACCCCGTTTCTGCCCGCTCCGGCTGAGCGCGTGCGGCGGTTTCGTTCGGAAGCGGCGAGTGTGAATGGCGCTGACCTCGATGCCCTGCTCGGCCGCGATGGCGCGATCGCCGATGGCTTTGACGGCTTCACTTCGCGGCCCGAACAGCGCGGCATGGCGGCCGACGTGCTGCACAACCTCGCCACGTCTGGCGCGCTGGCCGTCGAGGCAGGCACGGGCACCGGGAAGTCACTGGGGTACCTGGCGCCGGCGGCGCTGTGGGCGAGCCGCGGCGGAGGACGGGTCGGGGTCGCGCCCCACACCCGCGCGCTGCAAGACCAGCTGATCGAGAAAGACCTGCCCCGCCTTCACGCCGCGACGCAAGGCGCCTTTGGCTACGCGGTGCTCAAGGGGCAGAGCAACTACCTGTGCCGCCGCCGCACGCTCGACGTGACCCAGGTAACCCCGTCGATGTCCTGGGCCGAACGCGCGCCCCGGGCCTACCTGCGTGCGGTGCTGAGGCGCTGCGTTCAGGGCGATGTCGAGAGGCTGAGCCACTGGTTCAAGGAACGCTTCCCTGCGCTGCCCGCGCTGGTCATCGCTTCGCAGTCGACTGCCTCTACCACCCTGGCCGAAAGGTGCCCGCACCACACCCGGTGCTACTTCCATTCGGCCGTGTCTCACGCGCGCGATGCCGACGTGGTGGTGGTGAACCATGCGCTCGCGCTGGCGTGGCCCGAGCGCTACCCGAAGCTGCACCACCTCGTCATCGACGAGGCGCACGAGTTGGAAGACTCGGCGACCACCGCGTGGACGGTGGAGCTCGGCGAGGCGGCGCTTGGCCTGCTGCTGAACCGGGTTGGCGTGTTGCCCCGTTGGCTCTCGCGTGCGGGCCACGTCGCGGCCAGCCAGTCGCTGACGATGACAGCCAGCGAAGTGGTCATCGACCTGAAGATTGTTTCGGAGGCGCTGGTGTCGCTGGCCGAAGACGCCGGTGACGAGCTGCGCATCACGCCGTCGGTGCGGGCGAGCCGCGGCTGGTTGCGGGTGCGCGATGCGCTGCACGGGCTTCGCGCGTCGCTGGTGTCGGCCGACCTCGCGCTGGCGGCGATCGAGTCGCAGCTGACGAATGAGGCGGCGCTGCTTCGCGACGTCGGCGGCGCCCGGGCCGAGCTCCAGGTGCAGGCGAAGAACGTCGAAGACCTGGCCGACCGCCCTCGAGGTGGCCGCTGCGACAGCCTGTCTCTGGCCGGCACCGCGTGGTCGATCGCCAGCCAGCCGATCTCGATCGTTTCCCGGCTGAAGCAGGTGCTCGACCCGCTGGCGTCGGTGACCCTCGTGTCGGGCACCTTGAGCACTGGCCCGGGCGAGAGCTTCGTGCTGAAGCGGCTGGGGGTCGATCAGGGTGCGCGGTTGATGCGGCACGTCAAGTACGAGACGCCGTTCGACCTCGCCCGGCAGGCCCTGGTGGTGCTGGTCGACGACGCGCCCGATGCGACCCACGCCGACTTCCTCGACTGGGCAGGGCAGCGCATCGCTGGGCTGGCGCGATTCCTCGGCGGGCGCACGCTGGGCCTCTTCGCGTCGACGCGGCGGCTCGAAGCGGTGGGCGAGAAGGTGCGGCGCGAGCTCGAGCCCGAAGGCATCGAGGTGCTGCGCCAGTCACAGGGCTCGGCGCACCGGCTCGCTGGGCGGCAATCGGAAGACCGTGGCACCGTGCTGCTGGGCACGCGGCGGTTCTGGGCGGGCATCGACGTGCCGGGGCCGGCGGTGTCGTGCGTCTTCATCGACAAGCTGCCGCTGGAACCGCACACCCGGCCGCTGGTCGAAGCGCGCGAAGAAGCGCTGGGTGGAGAGCCGCATGGCTTCGTCGGCTATCGGCTGCCACGCGCGCTGATTCAGCTTCGGCAGGGCGTCGGCCGCCTGGTGCGTTCGGGCACCGACTGCGGCGTCGTCGTCATCGCCGACCCCGGCGCGATGGCCTACCGCGCCCAGCTGTACGCCTCGCTCGATGGGTACCGCGTCGAGTCGATGCCGTGGAGCCAGGCGCGCGTTCGCATCGCGCAGGTGTTTCGAAGCTTTGGCATCGAAAACCGCGCCGCCCCTGCCGTCGTGCACCACGACGAGCACCTGGGCCCGCTGTTCGCCTGAACCGGCTATTCCTTGTCCAGCCGGGCCTGCATGCTGGCCCGCACCGCCTCGAGTGCGTCGGTCGGAGCGCCGCCCGCCCGCGCCGCAGCGATCGCCGCTTCGACCCGCGCGAGATCGTCGACCTGCCTTTCTCGAAGCTTCGTCACCATGTTGCTGAACGAATCGAAAACATCCTTCAGCTCGTCGCCCGGTCGCAGGCCGTAGGTCGGCGGCCGGATCTTCCCAGCGGCCACTTCGTTCGCCATGCGCTTCACGCGGAACAGCGGCCCGACGATGCGATGGGTGGTGACGATGGTGCCAAAGCCGACGATCAGGATGAACGCCACCAGCGACGCGATCAGCCCGAGCAGCGTGTATTCCTGCTGCTTCACCAGGTTCGCCTTCGTCTCGATCACCAGCGCCTTTTCGGCTTCGAACGTCTTGTCGATCGCGTCGCTGCGTTCCTGCAGCTGCTTCATCAGCTCGGGGTTATCGAGGTTGTTGGCGAGGTCGTTGTTGAGGGTGGCGATGCCGAGCTCGCGGCTCGATTCGGCGGCCGAGCTGCGCGCATCGACAGCCGACTGGGCCTGGGCGAAGAGGTGGCTCGTGGTGCGGTAGAGGAAGATGCCGAGCAGCGCGGCGAGCACCAGCGTGATGCCGACGATGTAGCTGGCGAACTTCAGCTGGAAGCGCGCGTCGAGCAGGAAATTGCGCGCCTGACGCTTGTACGTGCCGGTCGTCGCGGGCGCTGCGGTAGGTTGAATGGACATCGTCTCCTCGTTGCCGGTGCTACTGGCCCTTCCACTCCAGATCTTCGGATGCATCGTCGATGACGCGTGGCACCATCACCTTCAAGAGGCTCTCGTACTTCGCCCCCGAGGCCTTCACGTTCCAGCTGCCCTGCAGCGACTGCTCGGGGTAGGTCATCACCAGAATCTCCAGCTTCAGCCCGTTGCTGGCGTTCGGCAGCAGGTTCACCCGCAGCAGGTAGCCGCGCAGCTTCTTCGCCTTGATGACCGTGGCCGCCTGGGGCTTGCTCTCGCCTGCCGGAGCGAAGCTCGCGCCGATCGACGACAGCTTCTCTTTCAGCAGCGCGTTCGCCAGCTGACTCACTTCGGCCGGTACCCCCACCTTGTCGTTGATCGGCTCGATCGAGACGTACAGCCCGCCGGGCACAATCGGCTTGAAGTCGAGCCCGCGTTGCACCGCCGCCCGCACCATTGCGTCCTTGTCGGTCAGCGCCGCCTGCAGGCACTTGAGGCCGTCGGGCAGGTGCAGCTCGCCCAGCGCATTCGCGGCCGCCGAGCGCACGATCACTTCCTCGTCTTTCATCGCTTCGCACAGCGGAACCACTGCGGCCGGGCTTCCCGTGCCGAGCAGAATGACGACCGTCTGCGCGCGGACGCGGGGGTCCTTCGCCGCTTTGAGCTGCTTGGTGAGAAACGCGACGCGCGCGTCCTGCGCGAGGGCGGGCGAGCCAGCGAGACACAAAACGAGGAAGAGCGCCGGCCGCAAACGAGCCTCAGATGATAGCCGATGGTTCGGGAAACCGGCTGTGGCATAACCACCGCCATGTCCGCCCCTATGAGCGCCGCGGAGATTCGCGACGCATTCCTCACCTTCTTCGAGCAGCAGGCCCACCGCAAAGTGGCCAGCTCTTCCCTCGTGCCGGCGAACGACCCCACCCTGCTCTTCACCAACGCAGGCATGGTGCAGTTCAAGGACGTCTTCACGGGCCGCGAGCCGCGCGACTACCGGCGCGCCACCACTTCCCAGAAGTGTGTTCGCGCTGGCGGCAAGCACAACGACCTCGACAACGTCGGCTTCACGGCCCGCCACCACACGTTCTTCGAGATGCTGGGCAACTTCAGCTTCGGCGACTACTTCAAGGCCGACGCGATTGCCTTCGCGTGGAAGTTCGTCACCGAGGTGTTGAAGCTTCCCAAAGACCGTTTGTCGGTCACCGTCTTCAAGGGCGAGGCGGGCATTCCCGCCGACGAAGAGGCCTACGAGCTCTGGTCGAAGCAGGGCGTGGCGAAAGACCGCATTCGCCGCCTCGGGCTCGCCGATAACTTCTGGTCGATGGGCGACATCGGCCCCTGCGGCCCGTGCAGCGAGATCTACGTCTACCTGCCCGACGGGCCGGTGAAAGAAGGTGAGTACGCCGGCGAATCCGAAAGCTGGATGGAGATCTGGAACCTGGTCTTCATGCAGTTCGAACGGAAAGAGAAAGACGGTGCGCTGCTCGCGCTGCCCCGCCCATCGATCGACACCGGCGCCGGCCTCGAGCGAGTCACTGCCGTCGTGCAGGGAAAGAAGTCGAACTACGACACCGACGTGTTCGCTCCGCTGCTCGCGAAGGCGGCGGCGCTGAGCAAGAAGACGTATGGCGAGAACGAGGCCGACAGCGCGTCGATGCGCGTGATCGCCGACCACTCGCGCGCGACGGCTTTCCTGATCGCCGATGGCGTGCAGCCGTCGAACGAAGGAAGGGGTTACGTGCTGCGCCGGATCATGCGCCGGGCGATTCGCCACGGCTCACGCCTGGGGCTCACCGAGCCCTTCTTCGATCAGACGGTCGACGCGGTCATTGCGCAGCTGGGCAGCGCCTACCCCGAGCTGAACGAGAGCCGCTCGTTCATCCTCGAAGCGACGAAGCACGAAGAAGAGAGCTTCCGCCGCACGCTCGACCGTGGCCTCAAGCTCATCGACGAAGAAACCGACAAGCTCAAGGCCAGCGGCGGCAAGACGCTGTCGGGCGACGCGGTGTTCTTGCTTCACGACACGCACGGCTTCCCGTGGGACTTGACGCAGGTGATCGCGAAAGAACGCGGCTTCGACATCGACCTCGACGGCTACCAGAAGCGAATGGAAAAGCAGCGCGGCGGCAGCTTCGGCGGTAGCGGAGAGAAAGCGGTCTCGGAAATCTGGATGACGCTGGGCACGAAGCTCAAGGCGACCTTGTTCAGCGGCTACGAAGGCACGACAGGCAGCGGCAAGGTCGTCGCGCTCGTTCAGAAAGGAGCCGAAGTGCAGTCGGTGAAAGCCGGCGCCGAGGTCGAGATCGTGATCGACGCGTCACCCTTCTATGCCGAGTCGGGCGGCCAGGTCGGCGACACCGGCAGCCTGACGAACGCCACCACCACCATCGACGTGCTCGACACCACCAGGCCCGCGGGCAACCTTCACGTGCTGAAGGCAAAGGTGAAGTCGGGCGAGCTGAAGGTCGGCGACTCGCTCGACCAGCAGGTCGACGAGCAGCGCCGCAAGTCGATCGCCGCGAACCACTCGGCCACCCACCTGCTGCACCGCGCGCTGAAAGTCGTGCTCGGTGACGCGGTGAAGCAGGCCGGCAGCGTGGTGCAGCCCGACTACCTGCGCTTCGACTACTCGTGCTTCCAGGCGCCCACGCCCGAGCAGCTCGAGAAGGTCGAAGACCTGGTCAACGGCTGGATTCGCGACAACGCGACGGCGACCACGAAGGTGATGGCGCTCGACGAGGCCAAAGCGTCCGGAGCGGTGGCGATGTTCGGCGAGAAGTACGGTGACCGCGTGCGCGTCGTCAGCGTCCACCCAGAATCGACCGAGCTCTGCGGCGGCACCCACGCCCATGCGTCTGGAGATCTCGGCGTCTTCAAGATCACCCAGGAATCGTCGATTGCGTCTGGCGTGCGCCGCGTCGTCGCGCTCACCGGGGTCGGTGCTTTCGCGTTCTTCCGCGAGCTCGACAAAGAACTCAAGCGCGCCGCCGAAGTCCTCAAGGCGCCGCCGCGCGAAGTCGTCAAGCGCATCGAAGCGCTGCAGGCCCGCGGCAAGGAACAGGACGCCGAGCTGAAGAAGGCGAACCTGAAAGCGCAGACGGGTTCTTCGGCCGCCTTCGTCGAGAAGCTGGTCGGCGCCGTGAAGGTGCGCACCCAGCAGGTGTCGACGCCATGCGACGCCAACGTGATGCGCGAGCTCGCCGACCGTTACCGCGACCAGCTGCAGTCGGGCATCGTCGGCCTCGGCGGTGAGACAGCCGACGGCAAGGCGATCATCCTCGTCGCCGCCACCAAGGATCTCGTCGCGAAGGGCTTCAAGGCCGGCGATGCAGTGCGGCAGATGGCTGAGACCGTGGGAGGCAAAGGTGGCGGCAAGCCCGAGCTCGCGCAGGCGGGCGGCACCGACCCGTCGAAGATTCCGCAGGCGCTCGAACGCCTGTTCGGGCTGGTGAACGTTTGAAGCAGCTTGGGGTGGTGGCGGCGGCGTTGGGGCTGCTGCTCACGGGCTGCCCGAAGGAAGAGGCGCCCGCGAGCAACGACCGCCTGCTGAAGAAGCTGCAGGCCGAGAAAGATCGCCTCGACCAGGGTGGCGCCGCGCCGAAGCCGATGGCGCCTCCGGTTGCCGAGCCGACACCGCTGGCCGCGCGCGCTGCCATGCCCGATGTGCCCAAGCTGCTCGCCGTCACCAACGTGCCCGGGTTCAGCTGTGGCCCCGCCGCCTGCCAGGTCTCGTCTATTGAGACGTCGCACCACCTCGCCGGCGAAAAGATGTCGCTCACGTCCGACGACTACTTCTTCAAGGTGACGCTGGCGGTGCAGCACGCGCGCGGTGGGCCGATGGACTTTGGCCTTTCGAAGCTCGTCGCCGGCAGCGAAGAGTTCCCGATCGCCAAAGATGCCCAGCGGCTGGCCGGCACGCGTGAGCTCGCCCGCAGCTTCAAGCCCGGGGAAAAAGCCGACGTGGTGCTGCTGTTCGAGGCGCCGGGGGCGGCGACCGCCGCGGGCCTTACGCTTTTCGTCGCTGGGGGCGACGGCGTGCCTTTGCAGTGACTGGTTCGGACGCCAAGCCCGTCGCGCTGCGAATCCGGCTCCCCTTCGCCACCGAAGAGGAGTTCGTTCAGCGCTACGGCCAGAACGTCGCCCGCGGCGGCATCTTCATCGCGACCCGCGCGGTGAAGGCCGTGGGAACCGCGATCGCCTTCGAGCTCGTGCTGCAGGGCGGCGAACGGTTGATGCGCGGTGAAGGCGCTGTGCAGCAGGTGCAGGAAGACGCGGCGCCCGGAAAGAGCGGAATGCTGGTGCGCTTCATCCGGCTCGACGCCCGCACCCGCGCGCTGATCGATCGCATCCTCGCGCTGCGCGAAGGCGTCACCGATGCAGAGCCTCCTGCCGCCGAGCCGTCGAAGCCCCCGCCTCCCCCCGCGCCGATCGGCCGTGGCCTCAAGCCCGCCGCCGCGCTGCTGGCCGACGACGTCGTGCTCGGCATCGACCTCGGCACCACCACCTGCCGCGCTGCGGTGTGGCTCGACGGCGGCCCGCAGCTCATCCCGCTGGCTGGCCCGACGGGCTTCGCGCTGCCGTCGCTGGTCGCGGTCGATGGCGAAGGCAACCTGCGCGTCGGCCCTGCGGCGAAGGGCGTGCGCGCCGAGCATCCCGAGAATGCAGTCACCGGCTTGAAGCGCCTGCTGGGACAGCGCGCGCGGTCGAAGGCAGTCAAGTTGCTGCTGCCGCGCTTCCCTTTCACGGTGGTGGCGGATCAAGACGGCGACGCCGGCGCCGAGCTCGCGGGGCGCGTTCACTCGATGCCTGAGCTCGCGGCCCTGCTGCTGAAGGAAATCAAGAACAGCGCGCAGGACATGCTCGAGCGCGAGCTGAAGCGCGCGGTGCTCTGCGTGCCCGCCTGGTACTCGGACCACCAGCGCGGCGCCGTGCTCGAAGCCGGCCGCCTCGCCGGGCTCGAGGTCCTGCGAATTCTCAACGAGCCTTCTGCGGTCGCGCTCGCCTTCGGCTACGGCCGCGGCCTCGCCCGAAAGCGCCTGCTGGTCTACGACCTGGGCGGCGGCACCTTCGACGCCTCGGTGGTCGAGATGACGGGCGACGATCTCGAGGTCGTCTCGACGGGCGGCGACAACTTCCTCGGAGGCATCGACTTCGACGAACGCGTGGCCGACGCCCTGGCCGGCACTTTCCCCGAGGGCCTTCGCCAGCGCTTGGAGCAGTCGCGCGTCTCGTGGGAACGCACCCGCGACGCCGCCGAGGTCGCGAAGATCGCGCTCTCGGATCAAGAGATCGCCGCCGTGCACGTGCCTTTCGCGGTGATGGACGAAGGCGGCGCTCCTGTCGATTTGCGCGCCAGCGTCACCCGGGCCCAGATCGATCAGCTCACCAACGACCTGGTCGAACGCACTGCCGATGTGACCCGCGTCGTGCTCGAGGTCGGCCGCGTCAACGCCGCCGCGCTCGACGAGGTGCTGCTGGTCGGTGGCCAGAGCCGCGCGCCGCTGGTTCGAAAGCGCCTCGAAGCGCTGGTCGGCCGGCCACCCCGCACCGATGTCGATCCGCAAGGGGCGGTGGCCCTGGGAGCGGCGATTTTCGGCCACAGCCTGGTGCAGCGCGAACGCGGAAAAGCCGGCGTCTCTCTTTCCGAGGTGCTCTCGGCCCCCATCGGCGTGGCCGTCAAGGGCGGCGGCTTCCTGCGTGTGCTCGAGCGGAACACCCGCCTGCCCGCCGAGAAGACGCTCGCCGTCCCCGTCTCTAGTCGGCCGATCGAGGTCGCCGTCTTCCAAGGCACCAACGCCCGAGCCGACGAGAACGAGTACCTGGGCGTCCTGCACGCATCGATCGATAAGCCCGGAGAATTGCTGCTTCGTTTCGCCGTCAGCGCCGACGGCCGGCTCGACGTGGGAGCGGTCGGGAGGAAGGCCTCGTTCTCGACCGCCGATGCCACCGACGAGGTTCGCGCCCGCCTCTACGCCGAAGCGCCCCTGCCCGGCGAGGGCGAGGCCGAGAGCAAAGGCCTCTTCAAAGGGATAAAACGCCTGTTCGGTCGCTGAGCACGCAACTTCATGCGACCTCATCCGACAATGTAGGCAAATGAAGTCCTGAAGTACTTGCTGTCATATTTCACCGCCTTCCTCGACCGCTTCACCCCAAAGGGGTTCACGCCATGCCGAAGATTACCGACCGCGGGATTGCCAACATCTACACGAAGCTCGAGACCGAGCAGCGCACCAACCCGAGCGTGAAGATCGGGCAGGCGCAGGCGCTGGAAATTCTCGCAGCGGTTGGCGATCGGTCGGGCTGGTCGGCTGCCTCGGCGCTGAAGGAGCTCCAGAAGCCGGGCCTCACCCAGCAGGCGCAGATCGACATCGCGAAGAAGGGCCTCAGCGCCACCGAGCGCAGGGACCTCGAGAAGATCCTCGATGCCGGCACGGTGCCGCTCGAGCCTTCGGCGCGCCAGTTCCTCGAAGCGGTCATCGGCCGGACCTCGCCGCAGCCCCCGAATCCTCCGGTCGGCAACGCAGACCTGAAGATCCAGGGCAACCAGACCTCGGGCCTCAGCGGCTTCGCGAAGGCCGGCGACAGCATCGAAGCGATCAACCTCAGCGCCGCTCCGTCGGGCCGCTTGACGCTGGAAGACACGATGGTGATCGGCAAGGCCGACGCGGCGGGCCAGTTCAAGAACGCGAAGCTCACTGGAGACCAGGCGATGCAGGAAGGCGACCTGATTCGGATGCGCGCCCGCCACGCCGACGGCACGGCTGGCGACTGGGTCACCGTGAAGGCTGAAGGCCTTGGAACCGCCGACACGCGCAACGCCGCGGTCGCCATCTTCCGCATCGGCCTCACCGACGCGGGCAACGGCAAGATCAACGTCGCGAACATCAACGCCAGCCGCCAGGTCTCTGAACCGGGCGCGCAGCTGCAGCTGACCAACGTCCGCACCGGTGAGAAGACGAAGGTCACCATCGACGACAAGGGCAGCTTCCCCGCGGGCTTCAGCATTCCCGGCAAGCCGGGCGACGTCTTCTCGGTGGCGGCCACCGACGGAAAGAACAACACCAGCTTCGCGACCGAGGTCGGCAAGCTCACGGTTCCGGGCGGCGCGCCTGCCACCGGCGACCTGATCAAGGATCCGGCGCTTCACAAGGACGAGCTCAACACCGACGGCACGCCGAAGTTCTCGACCAAGCGCTTCACTGGCCCGCTGTTCAAGGACGGCGTCTCGCCGAAGGACACGCAGCAGGGCCAGATTGGTGACTGCTACTTCCCGTCGGCCATCTCGGCCATCGCGCAGGCGAACCCCGACGCGCTGCAGAAGATGATCAAAGACAACGGCGATGGCACCTACACCGTCAACTTCAAAGAGAAAGACTGGATGTCCGGCAACTACAAGGATGTCCCGATCAAGGTCGACGGCGATCTCTACGTTCGCAGCTGGGGCGGCCCCCTGTACGGCGCGACCCTGGGCTCGGACAAGGGCGAGAAGACGATGGAGCTCTGGTTCCCGCTGGTCGAGAAGGCCTACGCCACGTGGAAGGGCAGCTACAACGCGATCGGCAACGGCGGCATGTCCAGCGACGTCTTCCAGGAAGTCCTCGGTAAAGACGGCCAGGACATGAGCATCAAGTACGCAAACCCGGACACGCTCTGGAAGACGCTGAAGACCGCGATCGACAACAAGCAGCCCGTGTCGGCCGGCACCTACGGCGATGACCAGGACGCGCTGTACACCAACACCGGCGTCCACTCCGACCACTCGTACTCGGTGCTCGGCTACAAGGAAGTGAACGGCGAGAAGCTGGTCACCATCCGCAACCCGTGGGGCGAAACCGAGCCCGCTGGCAACGGCGCGAACGACGGCATCTTCGACCTGCCCCTGAAGGACTTCCAGAAGCTCTACCAGACGCTGATGTACACGAACTAATGGCCAAACCTCCCGAACCGCTGCAGGACGTCCTTCCCAAGGCCACCTGGGTCTTCGACGCCGAAGTCGTCGAAGTGCTCAAGCAAGGCCCCGCGCCCGAGAAGAAAGAAGCCCGGGCGGGCGCCAGCGACACCGGCCAGAAGACGGCGAGCCAGACCGTGAAGATCAAGGTCAACCGCGTGCTGCGCGGCGAGCCGGTGAAAGAGATGATCGTCGAGAAGCCCGAGGCGGGTTACGCGCTGCGTGCCGGTAACCACGGCCCGTTTCTCATCGACGACTCGAAGGTGATTCTTGGCCGCTACGGCCCCGACACCTACGCCTTCAGCAAGCTCGAGGCGGCGATCGCCGCGAAGAAGTAATCAGGCGGTAAAGGCATCGAGCAGCGCCACTGGCCCACGGGGAGCTTCGAGCACCCGGTGGGCGGGTGACTTTCCGGACTTCGCGACGTCTGCCAGCGGCTGCAGCAGCGGCGCGTCGGCCGGGTCGAGCCGCATCAGCCCGCGCTGCGCGATCTCGACCACCTCGGTCGCCAGCGCGCCCAGCGAGCGTCCGGCGTGCTTCCCCGCCAGGCCTTCGCGCTGCGCCAGGCCGTGGAGCTGTAGGTGCGCCGGAAGCCTCAGCTTCGGCAGCGCCGTCTCGAGCTCGCCCAGCGCAGTGGCGTCGTACAGAAGCCCGCGCATCAGCGCCGCGAGCGCTCCCGTCATCGCCGCGTCGACGCAGTCGGCCGCGCGAATCTCGAGCACCTTCTTGATTCGCACTTCCGGGAACAGCGTCGACAGGTGATCGACCCAGTCGCCGAACCGCGCTGGCGTGCCCTCGAACCCTTCTTTCATCAACTGGCGGAAGTTCAGCTTCGGGCTCAGGTAGTTGCCGTTGCGCCGCAGAAAAAGCAGCGGAGCGTCCAGCGCCCATTCGACATACGCCGCGTAGCTGAAGCTGCCATCGAGCATCGACGGCAGGTAGCCGCAGCGCGCGTTGTCGACGTCTGACCAGACGTGGCTGCGGTACGAGAGGTAGCCGCTGGGCTTGCCCTCGACCAGCGGGCTGTTCGCGTACAGCGCAACCAGCACCGGAGACAGCCGCGCCGACGCCATCACTTTTCGCGCGCAGTCGGCTTCGTCCTCCCAGTCCAGCGAGACCTGGCCGGTGGCGGTCATCAGCATCATCGCGTGCGCCAGCTTTCCGCGGGCACCCAGCGACTCGCGCATCATCCGGTAGCGCGTCTTCGGCATCCACGGCATCTGCGGAATCGAATCGAAGGGCCGGTAGCCCAGCGTCACCACCCGCAGGCCCAGCGCCGCCGCGTTCGCCTTCAGCTGCGCCAGGTGCTCGACGTTCTCGGCATGCGCCTCGCGCGCCGTCTGAAAAGGGCTGCCCGACAGCTCGAACTGGCCGCCCGGTTCGAGCGACAGCGCGGCCTTGCCCTTCGTCATCGCGATCACCGGCAGGCCCGGCGCCTCGCGGTACTCCTCGTACCCATTCTTCGCGAACGACTGCATCAGCGCGCCGATGCCCGACGCGCCTTCGTACGGAACCGCGGCCGACCCGCCCACCGGGTAGATGAACTTCTCGTGCTCGAGCCCGATGAGTGATTGAGAGGCGATGTTCTGGGGCGACTCGAAGTACGCGAGCAGCTGCGCGTGCGACGTCAGCGGGCGATCTTCGGTCTGCTTGCTGTCGAGCGACATGAAATGGGGCGGCTCTTATAACGTGTCTCTTCCCGAATGCTCCCCGCATCCCGCCTTTCAGACTTCTTCGCTGGGCTGCGCCTGCCCTTTCGCGCGCTGGGCATGGTTTTCCGCACCCCAAAGCTGCTGCTGCTGTCGCTGGCCTGCGCCGTGGTGACAGGGGTCACCATCCTCTGCCTCGCCATCTTTCTCTGGCCGCTGGCGACCTGGCTTGGCGACCACGTCATCGATCCCGGCAGCGGCTGGCGCAACGTCGCCGGCATCGGACTCTCGGCAGGCCTCTACCTGGTGCTCTTCGTGATCGGCATCCTCACCGTGCCGCACCTGCTGCTCGCGCCGTTGCAGGACCCGCTGTCGGAAGCCACCGAAGAGAAGCTCGGCGACTTCACTCCTGCCCCCTTCTCGGCGGCCCGCCTCGTCACCGGCACCGTCACTTCCGTGCTCCACACCGTTTCCCGCCTCGCCCTGATGCTGGTCGGCTTCGGGGTGCTGCTGCCGCTGAACTTCGTGCCGGTGGCCGGCAACATTCTCTACGGGGTGCTCTCGGCCACCTGGGCAATGTGGTGGGTCTGCGCCGAGTACGTGTCGGGGCCGATGGCGCGGCACCTGATGCCGTTCAAGGCCGTGCTCAAGGCGATGTGGGCCCGCCCCTTTCTGTCGCTGGGAATGGGCGCCACCCTCTACGTGGTTCTCTGGGTGCCCGTGCTCAACTTCTTCCTGGTGCCGCTGGCCGTCGTCGCCGGGACGATGCTGTTCCGGGAATTCTCGGCTGCCACCCAGCAGAAGGCTTGAGGACGCCTCCCCGGTCGGAACGCTCAGGGCGGGCGTGGGTGTTCTGGCTTCCAACGGTCCAGCTGATTAGGCTTTTACGAACTTCGTCCCAAATTTTTCCTTCGAGATCTCCATGACTTTGCTTCGCCGCCTTTTTCTCGTGGCTGCGCTCCTCGGAGCGTGGGCCTTTGCGGGAAGCGATCGCGCTCCGCTGTCACTGACGATGTCCGAGGCCGTGGCCGCCCCTGCCCGCCTCGATGCTGACGAGAAGGCCGCCAAGGGCCAACACGACCTCTCGGCCCTGCGCGTCTTCACCAAGGTCATCCTCTACGTGAAGGACAACTACGTCGACCCGAAGCGGGTGAAGCCGAAAGAGATGATGGTGTCGGCGCTGGAGTACGTCGAAAAGACGGTGCCCGACGTAATGGTCGACGGCAGCGCGGAAAGCGGGACGCTGAAGCTCAACGTCAACGGCAAGCTGAAGCAGTTCGACATCAGCAAGGTCGACTCGCTGTGGAAGATGAGCTTCACCCTCAAAGACGTCTTCGACTTCGTCGCCAAGAACATGCGGCCCGTCGAAGACACCCGTGAAATCGAGTACGCCGCGGTGAACGGCATGCTGCAGACGCTCGACCCGCACTCGGTGCTGCTGCGGCCCGAGCTGTACCGCGAGATGAAGCTCACCACGAAGGGTGAGTTCGGCGGCCTGGGCTTCGTCATTCAGATGAAGGAAGGCAACCTCACCGTCGTGAAGGTGCTGCCCAAGACGCCAGCTTTCCGCGCGGGCATCAAGAAGGACGACCAGATCAAGAAGATTGGCGACGAGTCGACGGTGAACATGGACCTCAACGAGGCCGTGTCGAAGCTGCGCGGCCCGGTCGACTCGAAGATCACCATCACCATCGAGCGCAAGGCCTGGGACAAGCCGACCCCGATGACGCTCACCCGCGCGATGATCACCGTCGAGTCGGTGCAGTCGAAGCTGCTGAGCCAGAACGTCGGCTACGTGCGGCTGAAGAACTTTCAGGGCAACACCACCCGCCACCTGCAGCAGGCCTTGAACGACCTCGACGCGAACGCGCGCGAGAAGGGCAGCCCAGGCGGCATCCGCGGCCTTGTCCTCGACATGCGCGGCAACCCCGGCGGTCTGCTCGACCAGGCGATTCAGGTCAGCGACCTGTTCGTCTCGCAGGGCACCATCGTCGCCACGGTCGGCTTCTCGGACAAGCTGCGCGAAGAGAAGAAGGCGCACGCAGACGAAGGCGATGACGTCTACCCGATCGCCGTGCTGCTCAACGCGGGCTCGGCCTCGGCGTCTGAGATCGTCGCGGGGGCGCTGAAGAACCTGAACCGCGCCGTCATCATCGGCCGCCAGTCGTTCGGCAAAGGCAGCGTGCAGGTGCTGTACGACTTCCCCGACGACAGCGCGCTGAAGCTCACCATCGCCAAGTACCTGACCCCCGGCGACGTCTCGATTCAGGAAGTCGGCATCACCCCCGACATCGAGCTGATTCCCACCCGCGTCACCAAAGACCGCCTCGACGTCTTCGCGCCGCGCAAGACGCTGGGCGAAGCCGACCTCGAGCACCACTTCAGCAACAGCAGCAAGGCCGAAGCGGTGAAGAAGCGCGAGGACGTCATCCTTCGCGAGAAGCCGTCGGAGTCGCTGAAGTACCTGAAGGACGAGCCGAAGGAAAAGGTCGCCGAGGCGCCGAAGCCGAACCCGGCCCACCCCAAAGATCCGAAGACCAGGGGCAAAGAGAAGAACCCGCTCACCGACGCGCCGGAAACCGCGACCCCGGCCGAAGAGCTCGACGATCAGCTCGACGCCGAATCGCAGGACGAGGTGAAGGAAGACTTCGAGGTTTCGTTCGCGCGGGACTTCGTGATCGCCGCTCCGTTCGTGCGCCGCGACAAGATGATCGAAGCCGGCAAAGGCTTCATCGCCGAGAAGCGCCAGACGGAAGAGGCCCGCATCGGCGCGGCCATCAACGGCCTCGGCATCGACTGGACGCCTGGCGAGACCCCGAAGAACGTGCAGCTCACGGGCACCATCAAGCCGGGCATCGATCGCAAGATCGCCGCGGGCGAGACCGTGCAGGTCGAAGTCACCGCCGAAAACCGCGGCACCGAGCCGCTGCGCCGGCTGCGCGCGTGGACGGTGAGCGACAACGGCTTCCTCGACCGCCGCGAGTTCCTCTTCGGCATGCTGAAGCCGGGCGAAAAGAAGAGCTGGAGCGTCCAGGTCAAGCTGCCCAAGGACCTCACCTCGCGCCGCGATGGCGTGACCGTGAAGTTCCAGGACGACAGCGGCTTGCTGCAGGAAACCGTGACGGGCGAGCTCTCTTTCACCGAGCTGCCGCGCCCCGCCTTCGCCTTCAACTACCAGATCATCGACGACTGCCAGACGTGCAATGGCGACGGCGCCATTCAGCGCGGCGAAGAGATCACGCTGCTGCTCGACGTCACCAACATCGGCACCGGCAAGGCGCTGGACACCTTCACCAGCATCAAGAACGCGTCCGACCAGAACGTCTTCATCGAGAAGGGCCGCTTCAAGCTGGGTGAGCTTTTGCCTGGCGAGACGAAGACCGCGAAGTTCAACCTGCAGGTGAAGAAGGCCTACGTGGGCACCGACTTCGGCCTGCGCATGGCGATCATCGACGAGCCGCTGGAAGAGTTCACCGCCGACAAGCTCTCGATTCCCGTCGAGGCCGAGAACGCGCCTGCCGTCGCCTTCGAGTCGCGCAAGGGTCCGGTGAAGCTGAACGAGAAGGCCGAGCTGCTGGCCAGCGCCGACGCGAACTCCCGCGTCCTCGCCCGCCTGCCCAAAGGCGCGATCGTCAACGAGCTCGCCCGCGGCAGCGCCGTCGCCCGCGTCGAGTGGGAGAAAGACCGCTTCGCCTTTGTCCGCCTCGCCGACGTTCGTGACGGCAAGGGCACCAAGCCTGCGCCGATCAAAGACGCCACCTTCGTTGCGCTGCGAAACCCGCCCGACATCTCGCTGTCCGTCGACCCGTCGCAGGGTGGCGTGGTGGCCGACACCGAACGCTTCACGCTCTCGGGCGTCGTCAACGATCCCGCGCTGCTCGACGTCTACGTGCTCGTCAACGACCAGAAGGTCTTCTTCCGCAGCCGCGAGGCTGGCGAAGATCCGCGGCTGAAGTTCACCACCGACTTCGCACTGCGCGAGGGCAACAACCTCGTCACCGTGGTTGCGCGCGAAAGCCAGGACTTCGCGAGCCGCAAGACGGTGGTGATCCGCCGGCGTCCGGCGGCGGTGGCGCAGAAGGCGTCGCTCGCCCCCACGAAGGCGAAGCCGTAGATTAATTGATCGGCCCCCACGCGGCAGATAGCGTCCGGCCCTAGAAATGCGGACGCTTCGATTCCTCTTGAGCCTCGGGTGCCTGTTGATGGCGCCTTTGGCGTTCGCCGACCCTTACGATTTCCAGATCGCGAAGCTCGGCAACCCCGATCGTCCGCTCGTGGGCTCGGAGATTTCGCCCGACGCCAAGTTCCGCGTTTTCGCTCGCCAGATGGGAGCGGCCCTCACCTCCGTCAACCTCGCGCCGTCTGAAACGCTGGGCCACTCGGGGTTCGCTTTTTCCGCCGAGCTGTCGACGGTGTTCTTCGGCGACCAGCAGGTGCAGCTGCCCACCGAGAGTGCCTTCCGCGGGCCGATGCTGATTCCGTCGGTTCACATTCGCAAAGGCCTGCCCTTCTCATTCGAGATCGGCGCGCGTGGTGCGTGGCTCGAGAAGAGCCGCATGGGCGCCGGCACCCTCGAGCTGAAGTGGGCCGTCAACGAAGGTTTCACCTACCTGCCCGACATCGCTGTTCGCGGAAACGTCACCAAGCTGATGAACAGCCGCGACTTCGATCTCACTGCGGGCGGGGTCGACCTCAGCGTCGGAAAGCAGTTCGCCATCGGCGGCATGATCACCATTACCCCCTACGTCGGCTGGAACCTGGTCTTCGTCAGCGCCTCGACGGGCTACGTCGACTTCAACCCGGGCCGGACGCTCGCCCAGTCGCAGGAACCGTCGAGCAAACCCGGCGAAGCTGAACCCTTCCGCGACATCTCGTCTTTCCAGCCGGTGGATCCGATCGACAACTCGCACCACCGCTTCTACGGCGGCTTCCGGTTCATCGGAGGCGTGGTGATGGTCGGCGCCGAGCTCTCGTACTCGGTGATCAGCCGGTTCCGCGACAAGCCGCTGGGCGAAAACGGCTCGGGCCTCGACGTCGATGTGCCCTCGGTGTTCGCAGTCAACGCGACCATCGGCCTCGACTTCTAGAGCGCGACCCGCAGCTTCCCGGGCGCGTTTGTAATCAGGTAGTCGACGCCCAGCTCGCGCAGCTTCCGGGCGATCGCCGCGTCGTCCACCGTCCACACCGCCACGCCCAGGCCCTGCCGGTGCCAGAAGCGAACCCTTTCGGCCGTCACCTGCGAGTGATGCGGGTGCACCGTGTCGCGTCCCACCAGCGGCTGCCAGACCCACGCCTGCGGGAACCACGCCCTGTCGGGGTCGATCAGCAGCCCGCGCTTCAAGTCCGGAAACGCGCGCGCCAGCCTCAGCAGGCACAGCGGGTTGAAGCTCGAGATGAGAATGCGTTCGGCCTCGCCGCGGCGCTCGAGCAGCCGGCCCACCTCGATGGCCAGCCCGCGATCATCGGCCACCTCGCACTTGAGCTCGATGTTGACGAGGAAGTCGGCCGGCAGGGCGTCGAGCACTGCGTCGAGCAGCGGAATCCGTGCGGCGGCGAACCCCAACGCGGTGCCGACGTCGGCCTGCTTCAGCTTCCACCAGGGCGTGCGCTCGACCACCCAGCGCTTCTTCGCCAGCCGGCCCAGCTCTTCGTCGTGGCAGACCACGACCTCGCCCGAAGCGCACCGCATCACGTCGAGCTCGACGCCGTCGGCCTTCTGCGCCACCGCTTCGACGAACGCTTCCAGCGTGTTCTCGGGGAAATCGGCGCTCGCTCCGCGGTGCCCGAGGATCTTCATCGTGCCCGTTTCGCCCCCCCCACCCCGCCCGTCAAGCCCTCAGCCGTTGCGCCGGCTTCAACTTTGTGACTTCGTGTCCCCATGAACTTCGGCATGGGCGAGCTGGTGATGCTCGTCGTGATCATCGCCATCATCTTCTCGGCGTCCCGCATGGGCTCGCTGGGCAATGCCATCGGCAAGTTCGTGTACTCGTTCAAGAAGGCCTCGAGGGGCGACGGCTTCATCGACGTGAAGCCCACCTCGAAGCTCGTCGGCAGCGCGCAGCCCATCGAAGACGCGCACGTGATCGACGAAAAGAAGGGCTAGGTCGCGGCCAGCAGCGCAGCCGCGCGGGTGTGCGTCGCGTCCGCTCTCAACGTCTCTTCCAGCGCCCCGCGCGCCTCGCTGCGCTGCCCCAGGTCGAGCAGACACAGCGCCAGGTTGAACCACGTCGTCGGGTGCGGGCCCCGCAGCTCCAGCGAGTGCCGGTAGTACGCCGCGGCGGCAGACAGCTGCCCCGCCCGATGCAGCACCGTCGCGATCTCGAAGGCGAGATCATGCGGCTCGGGAAGCTCGAACCGGTGTCGCCACGTCTCGTTCATCGCCGCCACCAGCCCGGCCACCTGCTCGGCGGGAATCTCGCGCTCGCGTAAAGACCCCGCCACCCGCAACAGCGCGTCCGGGTCGAAGTGGGTGAAGGCCAGCGCCTGCAGCAACTGCGGCACCGTCACTGAAGGGTCAGAGACGAGCTGCTCAAGCAGCGCCTCGGCGTGCAGCGGCAGGTTCAGCGCGCCCGTTTCGGCCCAGGCCTTCGCCACCTCAGGCACCTGGGTCGCCGCGAGTGCGTAGGCGCCGAATCGCACCTCTGCCTCTGCCGGAGCGAAGAACGGCCTCGCCCCCGCCCACTCCCTCAACGCGTCGAAGTTCACCGACGCCGACACGCACCCGTGCCGCGCCAAAACTGCCGTGTCCTTTCCCGAAATCTGTTCGCGATTGGCTGCGCCCTTGTCCGCGGCCAGCCACAAGTGCGGCCGCTGCAGCGTTTGCGCGACCGCGTCCATGCACGCGATCGCTCCCGCCGGCCAGAGGAACCGCCCCTCGCCCACCTGCGCCGCGTAGTCCGCCACTTCCGCCGGCGCCACCGCGTCGCTGTCGCTGAAGGTCCACGCGACTTCAGTCAGTGCGGCGTCTTCGTGCGGCGCCTCGACCTCGACGTTCTGACCGACCGCCCTGCCCTTCTCCGCCCGCCACGCATCGTGCGGCAGTGTGTCGAACAGGTAGTTGGCAACCACCACCACCGGCCCCGGCGGCAGCGCGAGGTCGCCTGGAGACATGGCATCGACCCGCTGCAGCGACAGCCTGCCCAGCTCTTGCCAGGCCTTCAGCTGCGGATGCTTCGCCGCGCCGTCCACGTTCGCCTGCGACGCGTCGGTGAACCGGTAGTGAAAGTCGACGCCGCGCTCTGCCAGCGCCCGCATCAGGTGGAACGCCAGCCGCCCGACTCCCCCGCCGAGCTCGACCACGTGCAGCTTCCCCGGCACGTCGCGCTGGTACGCCGCCGCCACATCCGCGTACGCCGACGCCAACAACAGGCACGACGTGATCCGCCACGGCACCACGCCGGTCGTGAACGCCGCCGGGCCCTGCGCGTCATAGAAGTCCCGCTGCCAGCGCCACAGCACCGACTGCGACAGCGGCTTTGGCCCGTCGATTCGCATCCGTCAGTCTCCCGCCAGCTGAACCAGCGCTGCAGCCTGGTCTCGAATCGCTGGATGCACCGCGCGATCGCCCGCAAGCTCGCGCAGGTCGGCGCTCGACAGCAGCGGGACGATCTTCGCGCCGACATCGGGAGGAAAGTACGGGTTGAACACGAGCGCCTTTCTCACCATCGGCCGCACCGACCACCGCGCGGACCTCCAGATTTCCACCAGCGGCTCGGGCCGCGCGGGCCGCCTCGCCGCGATGCGGACCACGACCTCTTCCGTCAGCCGCGGGTTGATCAGCACGTTGCGAATCACCGACGGCTCGGAAGCGACCGCCAGGCGCGCCAGCTCGTCGGGGTTCTTCGTCAGCCGCGCCAACGTCTTCAGCCGCCCCAGTGGCAGGGTGAAGAGCTTCGAGTCCGCCCGCTTCGCCGCCTCGGCCTCGTACTCGCGCTGCGGCGGCGCCTCGCTGAAGAGCCTCTCGACGTCCTCAAGATCCTGCAGCGCCGCCACGCGCCGAAGCGCCGTCGCGTACGGTATCTGCGCGGCCTCCATGTCGAGCGCACGCATGAACGCAGGCAGCACGTCACTCGCCGGCTCGAACCCCTCGCGCGCCAGCAGCATCACCTCGCGCAAGAGCTCGGTCGCTGCCGTCGGAGCCAGTTGGCCCAACAGCCGCGCCGCCGCCTTGCGCACCACCTCGGGGCCACCACCGAGGGATTGAAGCCGGCGCACCACTTCCCGCGCGTCTTCGTCGCCCGCCATCGTCAGCGCGCCGCCGTCTCTCCCTGGCCTGCTTCGATCACCGACACCTTCACCCGGAAGCCCTTGAGGTCGGGCGGGTACTCGTAGAACGGAATCAGGAAGCTGCGCTTTTCACCTGGCATGACCTCGGCCGCCGACTTGTCGAGCTTCTCGACCAGGTGCTCGACGTCATCGGCCACGGCGATGCCGTACAAGTCTTCCGGCGTGGGAGCGGCCCCAATCCACACTTCCGCGTGCCGAATCGACGTGCTGCCATCGAGGATTTCTGCTCGGACCTTCGCGCGCGTCGCCCGCGCGCTGCGGTTCTTCACCTCGCCGCGGACGAAGAAAACCGCCCGGCCTGTGCGCGTATCGTAGAGGCCGTTCGAGATGTCGAGCGCCACCCACTCGGTCGGGCTCGAGAAGGTCGCCTTGAGGCGTTCGGGGCTGAACGAAGCCAGCTCGACCTTTCCTTCGCTCAAGTAGACGGTGACGATCACCGTCAGCAACGCGACCATCACCGACGCGATCGCGACGTTGATGATCAAGCCACCCAGCTTCCGCTTCGGGCGCGGAGGCAGCGGCTGTTCGGCCGCGACGGTGCCACCGGCTGGCACGCTGACCAGCTTCAGCTTCGCGACCGGCACCGACGTCTCGGTCTCCGCCGGGCCGAACGCCTCAGGAGGCCTGCTTGGCTGCACCGCCGGCATCTCGAACAGCGACGCGCGCTGGCTCGTGTCGGCCTCGACCTCGCTTTCTTCGCTGAGCCCCAGCGCGTCGGGGCGAATGCTTTCCTTCCGCGGCGGGGGAGGCGAGTCGTCGGTGGGCGCGAAGAAATCGTCGCCGCCAGGCCCGAAGACTGAGGGAACCTCGGGCTGGGTCAGCATCGCGCCTGCCGGTTGCGTCGCCTCGCCGATCTCGAGGCTCGCGAAAGGATCGTGCGCCGGCGCTCGAGCCGGAGGCCCCGCGTGGCGCGGCGGTGGCGCGGGCGGCGGGTACGGTTCGGGCGCGACGGGCGGTGCGGGGATGGCGAAGTCGAATGCCGGCGGCGGCTGCGCGTCGCCGCTTCCCAACGCCGCCGCGAAATCGAAAGGCGACGACGGGGGAGGCAGCGGCGCGTCCTGCAGCGGGCGTCGACCCGGAGGCGCAGGCGGCAACGTCCCCACCCGGGTCGGCTGCTCGAACACCTGGGCCGGCAGGTCCATCTGCGCCGCGAACGAAGGCTGCAGCGGCCCCGCATTTCGCGACGCCTCGACGCCCAGCGCGTACATGCCTGGCCGCGTCGCTTCGCCCAGCCCATCGTCTGAGGCAGCCCCGAACTTCGCGAAAGGGTCGTCGGGCGGCCGGCTCACCGCGGGTACCCGCTGGGTCGGAGCGGCGGCCGGAAACTGACCTGTGGGTGAGGAAGTACCGTCCCGCTTCACCCGGAAGGTGTGCTGGCACTTGGTGCAGCGGACCTTGACCCCCTTCTCGGTCACCTTCTCGTCGGGGATCTTGAACCGTGTTTGGCACTGCTCGCACTTGACGATCATGGCCGGCGGCCCGCGGACTATACCCTTGCCGCTCAAACACCCCGGTGGTATTCGCGTTTCGCGCAGCGCGTCAATTTCGACGAACCCCTCCGAACATGCCCGACGAAGCCGCTTCCGAGCCCAAAGTCATCAAGCGGTACACGAACCGCAAGCTCTACGACACCGTCGAGAGCCGGTACGTCACGCTCGATGAGATTGCCGAGATGGTGAAGCAGGGCGTCGAGGTGAAGATCGTCGACAACCGCACCAAGGAAGACCTCACCTCGGTCACCCTGGCGCAGATCGTCTTCGAAGAAGAGAAGAAGACGACCCGCATGCCGCTGTCGGTGCTGCGCGAGATCATTCGCCGGCCAGGCGAGCAGCTGTCGGAGTTCATCAAGAGCGAAGTCACTCCGCGCGTGACCACCTTCCGCGAAGAGGCCGAGTCGCGCCTCGACAAGCTCTTGCGCCGCGAAGACGGCACGGTCGCGGATCCCGCGCCTTCGGCTCCCAACCCGGCCGCCGATCTGCTCAAGGGCAGCCAGCGCGCACTCGAAGACTTCCAGAAGAAGGTCGACGAACGGGTGAAGGCCGTCGTCGACAACGTCGTCGGCAACCTGCCCGCGATGGGTCGCGATCTGGGCGCGCTCGTTCAGCGCATCGAGATGCTCGAGAAGAAGCTCGAAGCGCTGGAAGAGAAGAAGCGGTAGCTACACCCGCGCGTGCTTCGCGGCCGCGTCGACGTCTTCCGCCACCGATTGAAGCAGCGTGGCTCCGCGGCTCCACGGCGCGTACTCCCAGATCGTCTTCCCGTGGCTCTGCGCCTCGTCGATGGCGACGTTGAAGCCCAACGGCTGGCGCGCCATCTTCCCGGGAAAATACTTCTCGAGCTTCTCGACCACTTCGTCCGCCAGCGCCGTCTTCCGGTACAGCGTGGGCACCACCAGCGAGATGTGCAGCGCCCGATTTTCCTTCTCGGACACCTTGCGCACCGTCTCGTTCATTTCGGCGCAGCCATCGAGCGAAAGGTACGTCGTCGCGACCGGCACGACGACCTCGGTCGCGGCCAGCAGGATGTTCGTCGTGGTGAGCCCCAGCGACGGCGGCGAGTCGAAGACCACCATGTCGTAGCCTGCTTTTTCGACCTCTTTCATCCGGTCGCGCAGCAGCGTGTCGCGGTCGACCTGGTTGGCGACCTGCAACGGGAAGTTCGCCATCTGCTTGTACGAGGGCACGACGAAGAGGTTGGAAATCGCCGACGGTCGCACCACGTCGAGCAGCGCGACGTTGGTGTTGGTGAGCCAGTGAAAGACGTTGGTCGGCAGCGACCGCACGTCGATGCCCAGCGACTTGCCAGCGTGGCCCTGCGTGTCGAGGTCGATCAGCAGGACTTTGAGGTTCTTCTTCTGCGCGAACCAGGCGGCAGTGTTGACGGCGAGCGTCGTCTTGCAGGTGCCGCCCTTCTCGTTGATGAAGGCGATTCGACGGCCTGTCACTTCTTCTTCTCGATCAGCCGATCGATCTTGCCCTCAACCGACGACAGCAACCGTTCGAGGTCGTCGACCTTCTCGCGCAGGATCTCGAGGTCACCGGTCGACGGCAGGTTCATCGCTGAAAGCGCGCTGCGCAGGCTCTTGTCCAGTGTTCCCTTCGCGGTCAACGTTCGCGAGACCAGCGTCTGCACGGTCGCCACGAACTTCTCGTTCGAGAGCAGCTGCTGGGCGATCTTCCCGATGCGTTCTTCACCGGTCGCCACCAGCTTCTTCATCACGGGGTTGTTCTTGAGCATGGGCGCGCGGATGCTGATCTCCGCGTTCGAGCGTGTCAAGGTTGCAGAGGCAGCCGTGCACTCCGTTCTCCTCGACAAGCGTCTCATCATCGTCACGGGCAAAGGTGGCGTGGGCAAGACCACGATCGCCACCGCGATTGCCCTCGCCAGCGCACGCGCCGGCCAACGCACGCTCGTGTGTGAAGTGAACGCCCGCGAGCGCATCTCGGGCCTGCTGGGCCGCCCCGAGACGGGGGCCGAGATCACGTCGCTCGAAGAGAACCTGTGGGCCGTCGACGTGAAGCCGCACGAGGCGATGCGCGAATACGCGCTGATGATTCTGAAGTTCGAGAGCATCTACAACGCGGTCTTCGAGAACCGTCTCGTTCGCTACTTTCTGCGCTTCGTGCCGTCGCTGCAGGAAGTGGTGATTCTGGGGAAGATCCTCTTCCACCTCAAAGAGAAGCGGCCCGACGGCAGCTGGCGGTTCGATCGCATCGTGATTGACGCGCCTTCGACGGGCCACGCGATCACCTTCTTTTCGGTGCCCAAGGTGATTCTCGACACCGTGCCGCCGGGCGCGCTGGCCAACGACGCGAAGTGGATGCGCGAGTTGCTGATCGACCCTGCGGTGACGGCCGCGGTGCTGGTGTCGCTGCCGGAAGAGATGCCGATCAACGAGACGATCGAGCTTGCGGCGGCGCTGAAAGACCGCGTGAAGATTCGGCCGCAGGCGGTGGTGCTCAACGGCTTCATCCCCTCGCGTTTTACCGAAGGCGATCTCGAACAGCTTCCCCCGGGCGAGCTTCACGATCTCGCCGCCGCCCACCAGGCCCGCGCGAAGCTGTCGGTGTCGGCGGCCGAACGGCTCAGGGCGCTTGGCTACCCGTTGTTGATCGTGCCCCGCCTCTTCACCCCGACCTTCGGCCGCGCAGCGATCGAAGAAGTCGCCGGCCACCTGGGGAAGTCGTGAACCCGATCGAAGCAGCGCTGAAGACCAGCAACGTCATCCTCTGCGTCGGCCCGGGCGGGGTCGGCAAGACGACCGTCGCCGCGACACTCGCCCTGCGTTCGGCGGTCGACGGCAAGGGCTCGCTGGTCTGCACCATCGACCCGGCGAAGCGGCTGGCCAACTCGCTGGGCCTGGCCGAGCTGGGCAACGCCGAGCTGCGCATCGCCGACCCGGTGCTCGAAGGCGCCTCGGGGCAGAAGCCCCGCGCGTCGATGCACGCGATGATGCTCGACATGAAGCGGGCGTGGGACGACCTGATCGAACAGCGGGCCCCGGCCGACAAGCGCGAAAAGATTCTCAACAACCGTTTCTACCAATCGCTGTCGACCGCGCTGGCGGGCTCGCAGGAATACATCGCGATGGAAAAGCTGTGCGAGCTGCGGATGCAGCGCGGCTACCCGCTGATCGTCCTCGACACACCACCGACGGCGCACGCCCTCGACTTCCTCGACGCGCCCGACCGCATCCTCGACTTCCTCGACAACGACGCGGCGAAGTGGCTGCTGACTCCTGCGTTGGCAGCCGGAAAAATCGGGCTCAAGCTCTTCAACCTGGGCTCGAGCTACGTCGCGAAGACCATCTCGAAGTTCACCGGCACCGAGACGCTGCAGGAGCTCGCGAACTTCATGCTGCACATGAGCTCGATGTATGAAGGCTTCCGGGAAAGGGCGCATCAGACGCGTGCGCTGCTCGAGGCCGAGACCACGTCCTTCGTGCTGGTCAGCGGCCCCATGCCCGAAAGGCTCGACGAGGCAGTCTTCTTTCACACCACGCTCCTTCAGAGTCACCTGAGGATCGCCGCGGTGGTGGTGAACCGGGTGCACCCGCCAGTGCCGCAAGCACTTTGGGCCGAGGCGAAGCGGCTGCCGGATGAGCTTCGGAAGCGGGTCGAGGCGACGCTAAACGAGAACGACCACCTGGCCTCGCAAGACGCGAAGGGCGTGGCGAAGCTGGCCGAGCTGTGCGCCCCGACCCCGCTGGTGTTGGTGCCGCGCTTCGAGATGGACGTACACGACCTCACAAGCCTCTGGAACACCTCGAAGTTCCTGTTCGGGGAAGCGCACATCGAACCGGCGACTCCCGCGCGTTAAGGTTCCTCCTTTTCGCGGAACCAGCCTCGTCACCAGGCTGTCAGTCGAGGACTCGAGGAGTGACCTTGTCCAATCGAAACAAGCTGTTGGTGGCGTCGCTGTGCGTGCTCGCTGGCTGCAGCCACGTGAAGCCAGTCACCACGTCGTCAGACACGAAGCATGAGGTGAAGTTCGACGAAGTCGTCATCACGGGCGACCTGGCGCTCGAGAAGCTCAACGACGAAGAGCTCTTCGCGGGGGGCACGTCTTTCTTCGCCTCAGAAGACTACAGCCAGGCTGCGCGCTACTTCGGGCGCCTCGCCGACTTTCACCCGAAGAGCATCCACCGCAGGCCGGCGCTCTATAACGCGGGCCTCGCGCTCGAGAAGTTGAAGCTCTGGGAAGAGGCGCACCAGCGGTTTCAGGAGCTCGCTGACGCGGCGAAGGGCACCGGCGACTCGCTGGACGCGGCGTTTCGTGTCGCCGAGACGCTGTACCACCAGGCCCGCTTCGACGAAGCAGTCGCTGTGCTGCGCGTGCTTGGCGGCCGCGACGATCTTCCGATCAACAAGCGCATGGAAGCGCGCGTGCAGCAGGGCATCTGCGAGCTCGAGAGCGGCCAGTCGGACGTGGCCGAGATGACGCTGCGCAAGGTGATGAGCACCTGGCAAGACCTGGCGGACAAGGATCTGGTTGACGAGTACTTCCCGGCGCAGGCCCAGTTCTTCATGGGTGAGATCTACCGGCTTCACTACGAAGCGGTGACGCTCGACGCGAACAAGACCAGCGACCAGCTCGCGAAAGACGTCGAGTACAAGGCCGAGCTGCTGTTGTCGGCACAAGGCCACTACCTGCGAGCGATTCGCATCGGCAACGGCTACTGGGCGACAGCGGCAGGCGCGCAGATCGGCGGGCTCTACGAGAACCTGTACGACCACATGATGCATGCGCCGGCGCCCAGCGAGCTCTCGAAGGACGAAGGCGTCGTCTACCTGCAAGAGCTGCGAAAGAAGATCCGGATCCTGATTACGAAAGCGATCACCGTCTACGAACGCACGCTCGAGGCGGCCGAACGAATCGGCGCGGCGAGCCCGTTCGTCGAGAAGACACGCGACAGCCTGAAGCGGATGAAGGAAATGCTGCTCGCCGACGCGAAAGAAGAAGAAGAGACGTGGTCGACGCCGAAGGGAAAGGTTCCGCACGGCTGACACCTGCTAGAAGTTCGCGCGAGTGATCGACGCGATCTTCAGCCCGGAAGCGCTGGCCGAGATTCGCGCCTACAAGGATCCCCTCTACACGTCACGCGTCGCCTACGACGTGCTGAGCTTGTTGATCTGGGTGGTGATGCTGCGGTTCGGCATCGTCTGGCTCTTCGCGTGGTCCACCAAGGTGACGGCGCGGTTCGACCAGCGCTTCCCTTCGTTGCGCCGGATGCCCGTCGTGCGCGCAGTGCCGGCGGTGCTCGATCGCGTCTGGGGCGGAGCGGGCTGGGGAGCGGCGCTGCTCTTCACCCTCGTGCTCGAGCAGACGAACATGCTCGCGTTCCTGCCGATGGATTTCTATTTCGGCTTCCTTCACGAACGCGCGTTCGGGATGTCGACCCAGTCGGCGGGCACGTACTGGTGGGACTACTTGAAGTCGGTGCTGATCGCGGTGATCCCGCTGGCGGCCCTGACCTTTGGGATGCTGGGCCTGGCGCGCCGGCTGCCGAAGTGGTGGTTGATCATCGGCATCGTCGGAGCAGGCGCGCTGCTCTTCTCTGCCGCGCTCGACCCGTATCGGGCGCAAGTGTTTTTCGATCAGGCGCCGTTGCCCGAAGGCGAAGTGCGCGAGGCGATCACTGCGCTGATGAAGAAGGCCGACATCGACTTCAAGGACGTGGTCGTCGAGAAGACGATGGGGAAGAACGTGCGGGTGCAGGCGTACTTCGCGGGCAAGGGTCCGACGCGGATGATCGTGGTGAACGATGCGCTGCTGAAGCACCTCGACACTCCCGAGATTCTCGCGGTCGTCGGCCACGAAGCAGGTCACGTGCACGAGAAGCGCTGGGTCGGGCAGCTGATGTCGACGCTGACGCTGCTGGGCTTTCTCTACTTGATCGAAGTGATGTTCCGCCTCGTGGCGAGGCGCGGTTGGTGGGGCGTGAAGGAGCGCGCCGACGTTCGCGTCCTGCCGCTGGTGTTCATGGTGTTCTGGCTAGGCACGATGATCGTCTCGCCGATCAGCGGAGCGTTCAGCCGGCACCGTGAGCTCGAGGCAGACCAGTTCGGAATCAAGCTCACGGGCGACCCGGAGTCGTTTCGCCGAATGCTGGTGAAGCTGGCCCGGGTCAACAAGATGGACCCGGATCCGCCGAGGTGGGTGGTGCTCAAGGGTTGGTCGCACCCGCCGATTCGCGAAAGGCTCGCTGCGATTCAGTAGGCGTTGGAAACGAAAACCGGCCGGCAGGTGGAACCAAGGGCATCGCCACCTGCCGGCCCGGTGAGGTCATCGGAAGTCCCCCACTCCCGAGACCTCGACTTCGTTCAGCGGGAAGCTTTGACTTTCGGTGCAGCGGGCTTGACGGGCGGCGAAGGCTTCGCGGGTGTGATGGCCATCGCTGCGATTGCCTTGACCAGGGTGCGGGCGCGGCGGCCAGCAGCCGTCTCACCGTGCGGGTCGGCCTGAACGGCCTGAGCGAGATCAGCGAGGCCGTTCTTGTCGCCCGCCTTCAGCCGGAGCTCGCCGCGGTTGGCGAGGGCGATCGGGTTCTTCGGGTCGCCTCTGATCGCCTCGCCGTACTCGGTGACCGCGTCCTGCAGGCGGCCGAGCTTCTGGTACACGGTGCCGAGCGCGGCGTGCGCGGCGGCGTCTTTCGGGTTCATCGCGACGAGCCCTTCGAAGACCACCCGGGCTTCATCGAGCCGGCCCGCGGCTGCGAAGTCACAACCGATTTCGGCGATGGCTTTCGCGTGGCTTGACGTCAGCCCTTCGATTTCTGACCAGGTCGACTTCCCTTCGCGAACTGCGGTGATTTCGGCGACGACATCAGAACTGGAGTGCATGGTTTTGGTTCCTTTGATGATCCGGTTCATGGCTATCGGCTGATGTGGCCAATCGAGTGCATCGACATCTCGTGAAAGGACTTCCGCAGGTTGTTGATGAGCTCGTACATCTCCTGAAAGCTCTGCATGAGAGACGTCAGTTCCTGCTTCATGATCGTGATCTCTTCCGGGGTCTTGCCCTCACCCTTGGCGTTCAGGAAGTCCTTCTGCTTCGTGTTCATGTCGTCAGAAATGTTGCGCAACGCTTCGTCGAGGGTCTTCGGAGTTTTGGTGGCCACGGGCGGAGTACGGCCAGTGCCGCCAGTGGAGCCAGCGCCGCCAGCGCCGCCAGCGCCGCCAGTGCCGCCAGTGGCGCCAGTGCCGCCAGCGCCGCCAGTGCCGCCAGTGGCGCCAGCGCCGCCAACAGGATCCGTGGTTTTAATCCCAGTCGCGACCATTCCCATCAACGCCTGATTACGGGCACGAATCGCGTCAAGTCCAATCAGGCCGTTTCCTCGCCCGGTCGCCGTCATGAGCGAGTTCATCAGGTCAGGATTCTTGAGAAGGTACAGCGCGGCGTCTTTCTGCTGCTGCGTCTTGCCCTGAGCCACAATCATGGCGAGGTCCGCTTCGTCGAAAGTGCCGTCCTTGGGCCAGCTGATGTCGAAATCGCTGAAGTGGTTGTAGATGTACTCGACGTTTTTCTTCTCCTCCGCCAGCGCCGCCGCGCGCTGCTTCTGCTCTTCGGTTTGAACCGTTTGGACCTGCGCGTCCGAGCTGGTCACTCGCTCTTGTTTGTTCGGACTGGCGTCGTCCGCCGTCGCCTTGGACTCGCTGGTAGCGCGACCAGGCTTCTGATCTTTGTCCATCGCGTCCTGGGCTACCCGCTGCTGGGTGAGTGACATCTCCTTGAGATTCTCAGGCGCATACCCATCACCGACCTTCGACTTGTCCAGCGGCGGTGCGTACGTCGTCTGAGCCGGATCTTCGCCCGGCGCAGCGAGGAGCCCGTTTTGGCTCTGCTGAAACGCCGCAATCTCGTTGTTGGTGAACTTTCCTTCGTCGGAGATCTTGGTGACGTCCGCGCCTTTCGTGATTTGGCCAATCAACCCACCGAGCATCGGGAAGAGACCGAGCGGATCGAGCATGCCCTGCAGACCGCCGCCCATGCCGCCCTGTTGCTGCGCGCCCTCGGTGCCGCCCTGCTGACCGCCGCCCTTCGCCTGACCAACCATGCCGCCGATGCTGCCGAGGAGTCCCTGGATGTCGAAACCGCCGCCGCCACCACCGCTGCCACCAATTGGGTCGCTCATGTCCGTTTGCCTCTGTGGGGTTCGTTTGCCGCTTGATGCGGTGGTCATCCCTTGAGCAGGGCGGGTGCCAGCCGAACCCGGCCTGAATTCGAGCACTTAGGTGCTGCGCTGCCATCTGGGTCCCGAGATTGGGCGTCTTGAAAGGTAGATTGCCGGGCATGCGGATGATGGGCCTCGACGTGGGATCAAAGACGGTGGGCGTAGCGGTGTCCGATGAGTTGGGCTTCAGCGCGCACCCCGTCACCACCGTCCGCCGCACCAACCTTCGGGCAGACCTTCACGCGCTGCAGCGAATCATCACCGAGCAGGAAGTCGCGAAGGTGATCGTCGGTTTACCGCTGAACATGAACGGCTCTGAAGGCCATCGGGCGATCGAGTCACGCAAGCTCGGCGACGCGCTGGGCGAGCACGCGACCATCCCCATCCTCTACTGGGACGAGCGCCTCACCAGCGTCGCCGCCGAAAAGTCGCTGATCGAAGCCGACGTCTCTCGAAAGAAACGCAAAGAGGTCATCGACCAGGTCGCGGCCTGCCTCATCCTTCAGGGCTGGCTCGACTCTCAGCCAAAGAAAGACGACGAGTGAAGAAGGCGCTGATCGCCTTTGTCGTGCTGCTCGTGGTCGGCGCCCTGGGCGCGGCGGGCTTCTGGTACTTCACCGAACAGCGGCTCACGACTTTCGCGGCGACTCCCTACGGCACGCCCGAACAGAAGCTCGTCACCATCCCCGGCGGCACCAGCCCCACCGGCGTCGCGAAGCTGCTCGCGGCCGAGAACGTCGTCTCCAGCGGCGACCTGCTCTACGGCTGGCTGCGACGAGAGAAGCTGGGGCCGCGGCTCAAGGCGGGCGAGTACGAGTTCTCGGGCGCGCTCACGCCGCAGCAAATCATCGACAAGGTCATCGCGGGTCAGGTGAAGCAGTACACGTTCACCGTCCCCGAAGGGCTTCGCCTCGACGAGATCCTGCCCATTCTCGCGGGCTCCGAGCTGAAGCTCAGCCTCGAGAAGCTCAAGGCCCTGACGCAGACCGCTGCCTTCGCGCGAAAGCTCGGAATTCCGGCCGACGGCTTCGAAGGCTTCCTCTTCCCCGACACCTACGCGTTTCCGCACGGCGTCAACGCAGAGTCGGTGCTGAAGCGAATGGTCACTCGCACGCTCGAGGTCGTCCGCGACGCGCCCAGGAAGGCCGGCGTCACGCTCACCGCGCTCGAGGCGGTCACGCTCGCATCCATCGTCGAGAAAGAGACGGGGGCCGTGGGCGAGCGCCCGCGGATCTCCTGCGTGTTCCACAACCGTCTGAAGCGCGAGATGAAGCTGCAAACCGACCCGACCGTCATCTACGCGAAGATGCTGGTCAGCGGCCGGTACTCGCGAAACATCACGCGCGCCGACCTGCAGGCCGAGCACCCGTACAACACGTACACGACCGAAGGCCTGCCGCCCGGGCCGATCGCGTCTCCAGGAGCTGCCGCTCTTTACGCGGCCCTCAACCCCATCGATTGCGACGATCTATTCTTCGTCTCGCGCAATGACGGAACCCATCTCTTCTGCCCAGACCTCAAGTGCCACAACGCCGCCGTGCAGCAGTGGCAGGTCGAGTTCCACAAGAAGAAGAAGCGTTGAAAGCTACCGCTGGTAGACGTGAAACGGCGCCGCGAACCCGCGGAGCTCGCGAAACGTCCAGCCATTGAAGTGCAGCAGGTCGCCTTGCACCGCCGTCACCTTCGCAAGGTCGCCGCCTTCGATGCGCACCAGAAACTTCGGCTGCGCCGCCGCGAGCCGAAGCGGGAAGATCTCCCAGCGGTAACGCGCGAGCCGTTCTTCCGGAAGCCCCGAGAAGAAGGCCAGCTGCAGGTCGCGATACTGTGCGTCGGTGTCGAGCACGACGGCTTCGCCGCCCGCGTTCACTTCCCTTTCGAGGAAGCGCGCCACCACCATCAAATCGACCGGGTTCGTCGAGACAGGGCTCACCGGCCGCAGCGAGTTCTCCCACTTGCCTTCGCGGTGCAGGGTGAAGAACCCGATCGAAGCCGGCAGAACAATCGCCACCACGGCGGTCACCCAGAGAAGTGGCTTTTGAAACCGGACCAGCAGCGGCCACTGAAACCCGAACCAGACGAACGGCAGCAGCAGCCCGACCTCTTTCACCGCGAACCGCCCCAGCGGCACGAAGGAGCCCGTCACCGTGCTTCGGAAAGTGAAGAGCAGCGTCGGCAACACGATCAACCCCACCAGCCATCGAAGCTCACTCCGTTCTCGAAACGCGCGCCAGACGCCCAACATCCCGGCAAGCCCGATCAAAGGGCTCAGCGTGAGCAGCGCGATCGCCGGCCAGAAGACAAGGTTCTGAAACCGGTACGAGGCCACACCCCACAGCTGCTCGCCGTCAGGAAACCAGCGGCGGTGGTACTCGTCGATGAACCGGAAGGGGAAGAACGGATCGCCGCGGTCGAGCCAGTTCCCGTACGACCACGCCAGCGGAAACGCGAGGCAGAGCGCGCCAAACGAGATCGCCCAGCCAAAGCGCTTCTGCAGCGCCAGCGCGACGCAGAGCATCGGCGCCCACAGCCAGACGTCGTAGCGCGTCGCGCACGCGAGGTTGAAGACGAAAGCAGCCGCGAGCAGCGAGGGACGGTGATCATCGAGCACCGCCCGCGCGAAGAGCGCCGCCGTCCCCAGAATCAGCAGCAGGCTCAACGACTCGCTGGCCGCGGTGGTCGAGAACTGAATGTGCATGCCCCAGACGGCGAGCCCGAGACACGCCACGATCGCCGCGCGCAGATCGAACAGGCGACGCGTCAGCCAGAACAACGGCACCACGGTCAGCACCGCGGCGAGAAGGCTGAGCCAGCGGCCGACGTGCTCGCGCGAGCCGCCCAGTTTGGTGAGGATGCCCAGCAGGACGATGTGCAGCGGGCCGAACTGATAGCCGCCCTGATCGAAAGAGCCGATGACGCGGGGACGTTCAGCCCAGCGGCCCCCGAGCTCGGCGCGCATCACCGCGTCGCCGAAGTAGTTCTCGTTCACGCCGAAGACCAGCAGCCGCGGAGCGAGCACCGCCAACATCAGCAACCCCACGACCGCGAGGTCGCGACCAGGCTTCACGTCCTGCTCCGAACGGTGTGCCGCGAGCGCCGCATCGCCGCCCGCAGTGACCGCAGGGCCGCGCGAACCTGTTCAGATCTTTCGGCCGGTGACGCCATGCCCGCGGGGTGCAATGCATTGGGCGGCGACGCGCGCTCGGCCCGCTGAACCCGTTTGTCGACCTGCGCCTCGAGCTCGGCGGCTTCCGCGTCAGACGTCGTTGCCAGCGCGCGCGAGAGCTCGAGGTGCGCGCGGTAGATGTCGAGCGCATCGAGAAGGTTCTGATCGCCGACCTCGTTGAGAATTCGCGTCGCTTCCGTCAGCTGCGTCTCGGACTCGGCAAATCGCAGCAGGCACGCGTCGACCGCCGCGAGTCCGGCGAGGGCCAGACCCGAGTACCGGCGATTGCCGACCTCACGGAGCACCCGCAGCGCCTCGGTGTAGCGCGCGTGGGCCGACTCGAGGTTCGCCTGTTCCTGGTACAGCGACGCCATCGACGCGATGGTGACGCCCTCGAGGTAGCGGCTGCCGACCTCGCGCATGATCTCGAGGCCGCTGCGGTAGTGCGCGAGCGCCTGCGGGCCCTGCTCGAGATCCCGATTCAGATCGCCCAGGTTGATCTGCGCGATGCCTTCGGAAATCCGGCTGCCGAGCTCGCGGTGAATCGCCAGCGCAGCCTGGTAGTTCAGCTTCGCCTGGCCGAACAAGCTCTGGTTCTGCTGTTGCACGCCGAGGTTCAGCAGCGTGATGCCTTCGTACCGACGATCGCCGACCTCGCGGTGAATCTCGAGGGCCAGCTGGTACGTGCTCAGCGCCTGCTGTTCCTGCCCCTGTTCGTCGAGCAGCGCCGCGAGGTTCGACAGCGTCCGGCCTTCCATTCGACGGTCGCCTGCTTGCCGGTGCAGCAACAGCGCCGCATCGAAGTGGCGGCGGGCATCGGCCTGGTTGCCCCGCTGGCGCTCGATGCTGCCCATGAAAGAGCTCGCGCGGCCTTCGATCTCGATCGCTGAAGCTGCCTGGGCGAGCGCGATCATCGCGGTGATGTCGCGCGCCGCCTCGTCGGCTTCGCCTCTCGAGATTCGCGCCCGACCCCGCGCCTCAAGCCCGAGCACGCGCTTCACCGATTCGGTTTCGCCCAGCTTCATCAGGCCCGCGTCCAGCATCGCGATGTGAAGTCGAAACGGCCCTCGCAGCGCGAGCAATGGATCCAGCGCGAGCACGGCGCTCAAGGCCTGCGAGTTGTAGTCGTCGTCATCCAGCGCACGCTGAAACACCGCGTTCAGATTTTCGCGTTCGAGCTCGAGCGCATCAAGAAGCGCAGCGCTGCCTTCCGCCCCCGCAGACAACCTGCCACCCAGAGAGATGAAGTACTTCATGTGCTGCGCCTTTGCCCCAGCGGCTTCGGGCATCGCCTGCAGCTTCTCGAGCGCGTACTCGCGAATGCTCTCGAAGAGCCCGTACCGCATCTCGCCACTTCCACCCGGAGGGAAATAGCTTCGCACCAGCGACTTCGATCGCAGCGTCATCACCACCGAGAGCACTTCGGACGCGTCGGGCATGCGTGAGAGGTCGACCACTGCCTCGGCGCCTTCGGCGGTGAAGCCGCCGCGGAAGATCGCGAGCTGTGCCAGCGCGGCAGCGTCTTCGGGGCCGAGCATCTTCCACGACCAATCGATCGCCCCGCGCAGCGTGGCCTGGCGGTCGGTGGCGGCATTGCCGCCCGAGAGCAGATCGAATCGGCGCGGCAACCGCTGGACGAGCTGACCTGGTGACAGCATGCCCATGCGGCCGGCCGCGAGTTCGATCGCCAGCGGCATGCCGTCGAGCTGTCGCACGATCTCGGCGATCGCATCTTCTTCAGAAGGGCTCGGCTCCCAGTTCGCCCGCACCGCGCGAGCACGTTCGACGAAGAGCTGCACCGCTTCCGACGTGCGCACCACCTCGCCTTTGCCGGGGATCCGCATCGGCGGCACTTCGAAGACAGTCTCTTGTGGAATGCGAAGGAGCTCGCGCGACGAGACGACGATGCGGGCCAGCGGCGCCATCGTCATCCACTGCTCGACGGTGGCGGAAGCGTGGGCGACGACCTGTTCGAAGTTGTCGAGCAAGAGCATCGTCTCGCCGCGGGCGTGAAGCGCATGCCCGAGCTGGTTTAACGGGTCGTTCGGAGACAGCGGCACGGCCAGCGCGCGCGCGACCGCTTGACAGATGCCGTCGATGTCGCGCGCCTCTGTCAGGTCGCAGAACCAGATGCCACCACGGCGGATCTCAGGGGTGGTCGCGTTGGTGCCGAAGTACGAGACCAGCTGCGCGGCGAACTGCACTGACAGTCGCGTCTTGCCCGTGCCCCCTGGGCCCAACAGGGTGATGAGCCTCGAGCCGTGACGAAACAGCTGGTGCAGGTCGGCGAGCTCGGCGACGCGGCCGACGAAGCTGGTCGCCTGGGGAGCGAGGTTCGTCGGCCGCTGCGCGATTCGGCTCAACAGCGCTGAAGTCTTGCTGCTGACTTCTTCGCGCACCCTCCGCGGATCCGGCCCCACCTGCGCCGGCAGCGGCAGCGCGGTCGTCGTTGCAGCGATCAGCCGTCGCCCTTCGTTCACGGTCGCAAGGCCGACGCTGTGGGTCGCCTCTTCCGTCTGGTGTTCCTCCAGGTCGGCCGCCGACAGCGAGGCCTCGTCTTCGAAGTCGTTGGGCTCTTCGAGGCCGTGAAAGAAGCCCTGCACGTCGGCATGACCCAGGCCGACGAGGACTTCTTCGATGGCCTCGAGAAATGCGCGAGCGTTGGGGAAGCGCCTTCGCGGCTCTTTCTCGAGCGCGCGAAGTAGCAGGCGATCGACCGACTTCGGAATCTGCGGCACGGCATCCGACGGAGCAGGCACCTCGCACGCGCGGACGCGCTTCAAGGTCGCGGCGTCGCTCTTGCCGCGAAAGAGGTGGCGAACGGTGAGCAGCTCCCACATCACGATGCCGAGCGCGAAGATGTCGGTGCGTGGATCCACCTTCTTCGCATTCGCCTGCTCGGGCGCCATGTACGGGAACTTGCCCTTCAGGATCCCGGTGGCAGTGTGCATCGCCTTGTTGGCGGCCTTCGCGACGCCGAAGTCGATGAGCTTCACCTCGCCGTAGCGCGAGATGAGGATGTTGTGCGGCGACACGTCGCGGTGAACGATCTTCAGCGGCTTGCCGACGTTGTCGGTGGCGTGGTGCGCGTAGTCGAGCCCCATGGCGATGTCGGCGCCGATGCGCAGCACCACCTCGATTGGGGTCAGCTCGTCGCGTTCCTTCATGCGGCGAAGCAGATCGCGAAGGTCGCGCCCGGGCACGTACTCCATCGCGACGAACCAGCTGCCGCCTGCCTCGCCGAGCTCGAGAATGCGGGCGACGTTCGGGTGAACGAGGCGGGCGGCGATCCGCGCCTCGTCGAGAAAGAGCCTCAGGAAGCGCGCGTTTTCGGTGAGGTGGGGCAGGATTCTCTTGACGACCACCAGGTCGGAAGAGGCCCGCGTGCGGGCGAGGAAGACCTCCCCCATTCCCCCCGCGCCGATGCGCTTGAGCAGATCGTATTTGCCGTACGCTTCCAAACCCTTGAAACGTATCCTTAAAATCTGCGGAAGAACGGGGTATTCCGAACAGGCAACCTCAGCGACAATTCCGCGACAATACAGGGGAAATCCATGCCGCCCATCGACCCCAGATTCCCGCCCTCGACTGTTCGTCCCTCGACGGTTCCCAACCGGCCCGAGCCGCTGCCGGTGGCGCCTGCGCCGGTCACGGTGTCTCCCCTTACGAATCCCACCGGGGTCAGTGGCTTTGATCGCCTGCCGGCGGCGCCCACCAATACGCGCGGCGGCGTTCGAGATCCGTCCGTTGGCGTTCGCGATGGCTCAGTCGGCCTGCGTGATGGCTCAGTCGGCCTGCGTGATGGCTCAGTCGGCCTGCGTGATGGCTCGGTCGGGTTGCGCGACGGCTCGGTCGGGTTGCGTGACGGCTCGGTCGGTCAGCTCGGCCCCGAGCGCACGGCTTACGAAAAGGCAGTGAAGGCGACGCTCGAGAAGTACCTCGAGACGCCGTCGTACCTGCGCGACGACGCGCCGCGCGGACTTCGCAGCGATCCGAAGGCGGCGGTGAATGGGTTGCCGGCCGATCTGAAGGCGCTGCTGTCTTCAGCGATCGCGAAGCCCGAGTCGAGGTCGGCCAGGGTGATCGAGAACGTGGTCGGCTCGAGTCTGTTCAAGGGTCTGAGCGCGGTCGACAAGGCGAGCGTCGCGAAGGTGATGTCGGTGGCCGGCGAGAAGGGCCTCGTCGCCTTCGGTGCGTTGCTGGAAGGGACCCCGGAAGCGGCGAAGTCGGCCGACCGCGATGGCAAGACGCTGCTGTCGAACCTGGCGGACCTCGCGACGCAGCCGCTGAATGCGGGCCTCGCGGCGGGGATCACCAGGCAAAAGGTGCTCGACGAGGTGCTGCTGCAGGTCGCGAACCCCGACCGGATCGACCAGGGCAACGCGCCCACGTGCACCGTGACGTCGATGGCGTTCGAGCTCGTGCGCGACGAAGCGTCGGAATACGTGCGGCTGATGGCGGGCCTCACCAGCGCGAAGGGCAAGGCCGAGATGCGCGGCGGGGGCGATCTGAAGCTTGACGCCAGGTCGATCACCCAGCTCAACCAGCGCCAGGGCACCCAGGCGATCTTCCAGACGGCCGCGATGGAGTACGGCAACGGCGCTGACAAGTTCGATATGGCCGCGGGCGTCTCGCACGACGACAAGGGCGTGAAGGAGTCCTACCCGGGCTTGCTGCCGTACCAGCAGACCGTGATGCTGCGGCAGCTGTTCGGCGTTCGGTACGAGACGAAGTCGCTGGCCACCGAGAGCTCGCGCGCAAAGGCGTTGGCCGACCTCAGCACCTACGTCACCGCGGGCACGAACCGCCCGGTGCTGCTCGAGATCGACCAGGGCAACTTCAACCACGCTGTGACCTACGAGATGCAGAAGAACGATCGCGTCTACTTCCGCGACCCGTACGGCCAGATTCGGTCGATGCCAGAAGAGGCGTTCATCAAGCATGTCGTCGCGGTGCACAAACCGCAGGTGATGCCGGGCTAACGTCGGGCGGATGAATCGGCTTCGGGTGTTCGTGGCGGCGGCCCTGCTGGGGTCGCTGGCGGCTTGCTCCGGCTGTGCGAAGAAGACCCGTGCTCCCGATGGCGGCGCCGATCTGGCGTGGCTCGAGGGGCAGCCTTTGAAAGACATCGGCGCTCCGGCCGACGGAGGGACGCTGATCATCCGGGCGATGCTCGAGCCCGATGGCCTCAACTTCCTCGACGAAGCGTTTCGAGATGGGTGGACCTCGCGGACGATGCGGAACAACGTCTTCGAGCAGCTGATTGAAATCGACCCCGTCGACTATTCGTTGAAGCCCCAGCTGGCCGAATCGTACGAGAGCAGCGCCGACCACCTGACCCAGACGTTTCACCTGCGCCGCGGGGTGAAGTTCCACGACGGCAGCGAGTTCACTTCGCGAGACGTGATCGCGGTGCTCGACGCTGTGATGGACGGCAAGCACCCGACCGAGAGTCTGAAGGCGGACTTCGTGGACCTCGCCGGCTGGAAGGCGATCGATGACTTCACCGTGGAGCTGAGGTGGAAGCAGGTCGCTCCGTTTTCGCTGCGGCAGGTGGCGAAGCTGCCCATCTACCCCGCGAAATCGCTGGAAGGCGACTGGGGCTCGCTGGCGCTGGCGCGAAGGCCGATCGGCACTGGGCCCTTTGCTTTCGACAGCTGGAAGACGGGAGAACAGCTGGTGCTGAAGCGGTTCGACGGCTGGTGGGCGGGCAAGCCGCACCTCGATACGGTCATCTTCCGGTTCGTGAAGGACCACACGCTGGCGACGGCGCTCTTCGAGAAGGGCGCTTTCGACGTGATGACGAACATCCAGCCCACGGTGTGGCGCGCGATCGAAGCGGCAGACCCGAAGAATGCGTGGGCGCAGCGCGGCTACCAGCGGCTGCGATCGCCCGACAACAGCTACTCGTACATCGCGTGGAACGAGGCCCTGCCCTTCTTCGCCGACGTCCGCGTCCGGCGCGCGCTGGCCATGGGCTACCCATCAGACCTCGTGTCGAAAGCAGTCGACCTGGGGCTCGAGCTGCCTACGACGTGCCCTTACTTCCTCGGCTCGAGCAAGTGCGACCCGGGCGTGAAGGCGCTGCCCTACGACCCGAAGAAGGGCCGCGCGCTGCTGGAAGAGGCCGGCTTCAAAGACAGCGATGCCGACGGAGTCGTCGAGCGCGACGGGGTGCCGCTGCGGTTCCGCTTCATTCTTCCCGGCACGTCGGTGCGCCTCGGCAAGCTCGTGCCTCTGTTGCAGGAGTCGTACAAGCAGATGGGCGTCGACCTGGTGCCCGAGGTTGTCGAAGGAGCAGTGCTGGGTGCGCGAATGGCAAAGCGGGACTTCGAGGTCGTGTCGCGGGTGTGGACGGAGTTCGACGTCGAGCAAGACCAGTACCAGGTCTTCCATTCTTCACAGATCGACGGCGGCTCGAACTTCACCGGCTACGCGTCGGCGGAAGTCGACGCGATGCTAGAGAAGATTCGCAGCGAGCCCGACGCTGACAAACGCCTGCAGCTCGAGCGCGCGCTGCATCGAAAGCTCTACGAAGACCAGCCGTACCTCTTCATGACTGCGCGGCAAACGCTCGATGCCGCAAAGACGCGCGTCCACGGAATAATTCCGTCTCTCGTCTGGTACGACTTGAGGCGCGTGTGGGTCGACCCCTGACACGGCCAACGACAGGCGACACGTTGATCGCCTGTCGCTATGCTTTCCAACGTCACTTTTTCGCCCCGTCTTTCATGCCCGCGGTCCCACTCCGCGGCGGGGGAAGAGACGGCTTTCACGTCACCATCGAAAGGCGAGAGGACCATCGACTATGAGTGAATCGAAGACCCCCTGGACGCAGAAGATCGCGGCGCTCCAGGACAAGAAGGAATACGCCGAGCTCAACTGGGAAGGCAGCTTCGAGGAATACCTGGACCTCGTGCGCGCGAACCCGCGCATCACGCGCACCGCATACCAGCGCATCTACGACATGGTGCTGAGCCACGGAAAGTCCGAGTACATCGACAACAAGAAGCGGCTGATTCGTTACCACTTCTTCAGCGACGAACGGAATGGTGGCCGCGACGCGGTTTTTGGCCTCGACGTGCCGCTGATGAAGCTGGTCAACGTCTTCAAGTCGGCGGCGCTGGGCTACGGCACGGAGAAGCGCGTCATTCTTCTGCACGGCCCCGTCGGCAGCTCGAAGTCGACGATCGCGCGGCTCTTGAAGCGCGGCGCCGAGGAGTACAGCCGGGCTCCCGAAGGCTGCTGCTACACGTACTCGTGGGTGCTCGACAAGACCCTGCCCGACGGCAAGGTGATTCAAGAGCGCATGCGGTCGCCGATGAATGAAGAGCCGCTGAAGCTGATTCCGCGCGAGTGGCGTTCGAAGATCTTCTCGGAGCTGGCGCCGCCAGAAAAGGGCTTCGCGATTCCCGAGCTCGGAGAGATCAACCCGGCCTGCCGTTACGTCTTCCGCGAGCTGATGGCCAAGTACAACGGCGACTTCAGCCAGGTGATGGGGCACATCCGCGTGCACCGGCTCATCTTCTCGGAAAAAGATCGCATCGGCATCGGCACGTTCCAGCCGAAAGACGAGAAGAACCAGGACTCCACCGAGCTCACCGGCGACATCAACTACCGGAAGATCGCCGAGTACGGCTCTGACTCGGATCCGCGCGCCTTCAACTTCGACGGCGAGTTCAACATCGCCAACCGCGGCATCATCGAGTTCGTTGAAATGCTGAAGCTCGACGTCGCCTTTCTCTACGACCTGCTGGGCGCGACGCAGGAGCACAAGATCAAGCCGAAGAAGTTCCCTCAGACGGACATCGACGAGGTGATTCTCGGCCACACCAACGAGCCCGAGTTCAAGAAGCTCGAGAACAACGAGTTCATGGAAGCGCTTCGCGACCGCACCGTGAAGATCGACATCCCCTACATCACCAAGCTCAACGAAGAGCAGAAGATCTACGAGAAAGAGTTCAACGAGCGGCGAATTCGGGGCAAGCACATCGCTCCGCACACGCTCGAGATGGCTGCGATGTGGGCCGTGCTGACACGTCTCGAAGAGCCGAAGAAGCACAACCTGTCGCTGCTGCAGAAGCTGAAGCTCTACAACGGCAAGACGCTTCCCAACTTCACCGAAGACAACATCAAGGAGCTTCGCAAAGAGGCGGCCCGCGAAGGGCTCGAAGGCATCAGCCCTCGCTACATCCAGGACAAGATTTCCAACGCGCTGGTGAGTGACAAAAGTGAAACGAGCATCAACCCGTTCATGGTGCTCAACGAGCTCGAGGGTGGCTTGAAGCAGCACTCGCTGATTCCCAACGAAGACACTCGCAAGCGGTACCGCGAGCTCTTGAACGTGGTGAAGCAGGAATACGAAGACATCGTGAAGAACGAGGTGCAGCGGGCGATCAGCGCGGACGAAGACGCGATCGGCAAGCTGTGCGGCAACTACATCGACAACGTCAAGGCGTACACCCAGAAGGAAAAGATCAAGAACAAGTACACCGGGCTGTACGAGGAACCGGACGAAAGGTTGATGCGTTCGATCGAAGAGAAGATCGACATCCCCGACAGCCGCAAAGACGATTTCCGGCGCGAGATCATGAACTACATCGGCGCGCTGGCGATCGAAGGGAAGTCGTTCAACTACCGCACCAACGAACGCCTGCAGAAGGCGCTCGAGCTCAAGCTGTTCGAAGACCAGAAAGACAGCATCAAGCTGAAGACCCTGGTGAGCTCGGTGGTCGATCGCGAGACGCAGGAAAAAATCGACGTGGTGCGGGGCCGGTTGATCAAGAACTTCGGGTACGACGAAGAGTCGGCCACGGACGTGCTGAACTTCGTCGCGAGCATCTTCGCGCGGGGTGACGCCAAGGACTGAACGTGGCCCTCCGCATCGACCAGGATCACTCGCGCTTCAAACAGATCGTCCGCGGGAAGATCAAAGCCAACCTGCGCAAGTACGTGCAGCAGGGCGAGATGATCGGCAAGAAAGGAAAGGAGACCATCTCCATTCCGGTGCCTTTCATCGACATCCCGCACTTCAAGTACGGGTCGAAGGAACAAGGTGGGGTCGGCCAGGGCAAGGGCGAGGTCGGAGACCAGCTGTCGCCTGGCGAAGGAAAGCCCGGTGACGGCCACGGCAAGGCCGGCGAGGGCGAAGGCGAGCACGCGCTCGAGGTCGACATCTCGCTGGACGAGCTGGCGCAGATTCTCGGGGAAGAGCTGCAGCTGCCCAACATTCAGCACAAGGGCACCGAGAAGATCGTCACCCAGAAGATCAAGTACACGGGCATTCACACCATCGGGCCCGAGTCGCTGCGCCACTTCCGCCGCACGTACAAGCAGGCGATGAAGCGGCAGATCTCGATGGGCACCTACGACCCGAACAACCCGGTGATCGTGCCGGTGCGGGAAGACAAGCGCTACCGCACGTACAAGCTCGAGAACCTGCCCGAGACCAACGCCGTCATCATCTACATGATGGACGTGTCGGGCTCGATGGGCGACGAGCAGAAAGAGATCGTTCGCATCGAGAGCTTCTGGCTCGATACGTGGTTGCGCCACCAGTACAAGGGCCTCGAGTCGCGCTACATCATTCACGACGCCGTGGCCCGCGAGGTAGATCGCGAGACCTTCTTCCACACGCGCGAATCCGGCGGGACGATGATCTCGAGCGCCTACAAGCTGTGCCGCGACATCATCAAGGCCGACTACCCGGCCTCGAGCTGGAACATCTACCCGATTCATTTCAGCGACGGCGACAACTGGTCGGCCGACGACACGCGGCTGTGCGTCGAGATGTTGAAGACGGACATTCTGCCGACGGTGAACCAGTTCGCCTACGGCCAGGTCGAAAGCCCGTACGGGTCGGGGCAGTTCATCAAGGATCTGCGCGAGCACGTGGGCGACCAGGCAAACGTGGCGCTCAGCGAGATCGCCGACAAAGACGCGATCTACGGCTCGATCAAGGACTTCCTCGGGAAGGGACGCTAATGCCCAAGGGCCTCACGCCTCGCCTCAATGATCTGAAGAACGAGATCGAAGGGTACGCCCGCGAGTTCGGGCTCGACTGCTTCGAGACGGTGTTCGAGATCCTCTCGTACGACGAGCTCAACATGGTCGCAAGCTATGGCGGCTTCCCCACGCGCTACCCGCACTGGCGCTGGGGCATGGAATACGAGCAGCTGTCGAAGAGCTACGAGTACGGCCTGTCGAAGATCTACGAGCTCGTGATCAACAACGACCCTTGCTACGCGTACCTGCTCGAGGCCAACGCCGAGATCGATCAAAAGCTGGTGATGGCCCACGTCTACGGCCACTGCGACTTCTTCAAGAACAACTTCAGCTTCCGCCACACCAACCGGCGAATGATCGACGAGATGGCGAACCACGCCACGCGCGTGCGCCGATCGATCGACAAGATTGGCATCGAGAAGGTCGAAGACTTCATCGATCGTTGTCTCTCGCTGGAAAACCTCATCGACCAGCACGCGCCGCACATTCGCCGGAACCCCGACCCCAAGCTCGCCGAGGAACAGTCGAAGGCGAACGATCGGGTCGGAGGCTTCAAGGTCGACCGCGAGTACATGCGCGGCTTCGTCAACCCACAGGCGTTTCTCGATTCTCAGCGGAAGAAAGTCGAGGACGAGAAGGCGAAGGCGAAGAAGTTCCCCGAAAGACCGCAGCGCGACGTGCTGCTCTTCCTGCTCGACCACGCCCCGCTGGAAGAGTGGGAGTTCGACATCCTCTCGATCGTTCGCGAAGAGGCGTACTACTTCGCGCCGCAGGGCCAGACCAAGATCATGAACGAAGGGTGGGCCAGCTATTGGCACTCGACGATCATGACGACGCGCGCGCTGCGCGACTCCGAGATCATCGACTACGCCGACCACCACTCAGGTGTGATGGGCTCGGCTCCCGGGCGGCTGAACCCGTACAAGATCGGCATCGAGCTCTTCCGCGACATCGAAGACCGGTGGAACAAGGGTCGCTACGGCAAAGACTGGGACGAGTGCGACGACCTGCGCGCGCGCCGCAACTGGGACAAGAAGCTGGGCAACGGCCGGCAGAAGATCTTCGAGGTGCGCAAGCACTACAACGACATCACCTTCATCGATGAGTTCCTGACGCCCGAGTTCGCGATCGAACAGAAGATGTTCACCTACGGCTTCAACGAGAAGCACAACGCCTGGGAGATCATGGACAAGGAGTTCAGGAAGGTGAAGGCGAAGCTGCTGCAGAGCCTCACCAACTTCGGCCAGCCTGTGATCGAGATTGTCGACGCCAACGACGACAACAAGGGCGAGCTGCGGCTGGCCCACAAGCACGAAGGCACCGACCTGAAGGGCGACTACGCCCGCGAGACGCTGCGAAACCTGCAGTCGCTGTGGCGCCGGCCAGTCACATTGGTCACGAAGTCCGAAAACAAGGGCATCGCCCTGCGCTTCGACGGGACGACGCACACCGAGAAAAAGGTAGAGTTGTAGGCACCGTGGCCCTTTCCCGAATCATCGACCTCAGCGTCACCCGTGTCCGGCTGGTATTGCCCGCTGCCGAGTTCGTTCGCCTTCCGGCGGCGATGGGCGTCACCGTCGTGCGCGAAGGCGCCGAAGTCCGCCTCACCACCGAGCAGCCACGGTGCTCGCTGCTCTTCAGCATCCAGGGCGACACTGCGACCCTCACCGAAGTCACCGTGAAGGACGACGTGCGCGGCGCCTTCTTCCAGCAGGTGCTGGGCGCGTTGTTGGTCGAGTACCAGGGCGACCTGGACGCTGAAGTCGAGTGGAACCAGCCGAAGGGCCAGAAGAGCCGCGTCTGGGTCGAAGGCGGTGAGACGGACTACCCGCTGCTCGCGTCGCTGTCGGCGGCCCGGGCCGACCCGCTGGCCGAGGGGGTTCTCGAGGAAAAGAAGCCGCGCGATGACAGCCGCGTCGAAGCGCATCTGGAAAGCGCCCGCGCCGCCTGGCAGGAATACCAGCGGCTGAAGTCCGGAAAAGCGACGCGCAGTTAGTCCTCGCTTAGGCTGCAACAGCCCTGATGCTCATCTCTGCCCTCGCCACCGTCCTCGCGCTGACCGCCACCGGGTTTCCGGTGGGCTCCACCGTGGTGAAGAACCGCCGGCTCGAGCGGAACCAGACGGTGACGAAGGCGCTGTACGACGCACAGCTTGATGACGCGACGGTCGAGGCCGTGCAAGGTGCGCTCAAGGCGGTCGAGTTCGACTTCAAGCGCGCGCGGCCTGGCGACCAGCTGCGCTTCGTCTTCCGCGACGGGCAGCTCGACCTGCTCGACTACCGACGGTCGCACCTCAGAGAATGGTCGGTGCGCCGCGACGGCGATCGCTACGTCGGCCGCCTGCGGGAAGTTGAACGCGAACAGCAGGTCGCGGTGATCGAGCTCAACGTGGACAGCTCGATCTGGGATGCGGCGATCGCCGCGGGTGAGAAGCCCGAGATCGCCGTCACGCTCAGCGACGTCTTCGCGTGGGACATCGACTTCTACCGCGACGTGCAGAAGGGCGACCGGATGCGCGCCGTGATCGAGAAGGTGGTCAGCAAGGGCCGCACGATCGAGTACGGCAACGTGCTCGCCGCCAGCTACGTCGGCTCTTCCGTCGGGACGAAGCGCAGCTTCCGCTACAAGATGCCCAACGGCGACGAGACCTTCTTTGCCGAAGACGGCACCTCGGCGCGGAAGACCTTCTTGAAGAGCCCGCTGAAGTTCGCCCGCGTCACCTCGGGCTTTGGGTCGCGCTTCCACCCGATTCTCAACTACGTCGGCAGCCACAACGGCGTCGACTACGGCACGCCTTCGGGCACACCCGTGTGGGCGGTTGCCGACGGCTCGGTGACGCGCGCTGGCTGGGACAACGGCGGTGGCAACATGGTCTGCGTGAAACACGTGCTCAGCCTCGAGACCTGCTACTTGCACCTGTCAAAGATTCTGGTGAAGGTCGGCGAGCGCGTGCCGCAGAAGGCGGTGCTCGGAGAGTCGGGCAGCACCGGGCTGTCGACGGGGCCGCACCTGCACTTCGCGATGAAGCGCGGCGGCTCTTTCGTGAACCCGCTGAATCAAAACTTTCCGAAGGCCGACCCGCTGCCGAGAGACCTGCTCGAAGACTTCGGCACGCGCATCTCGTCGGCGAGGTCGTTGCTGGACGCGGTCAACGTCGCGGGCCGTCTGCTCGAAACGGCTCGGTAACGCAAGGCACGCACGGGTATGGTGCTGAGCGCCCATGCCCCCGACCCCTGCCCCTTCCGAGCTGCGCGCTGGCACCAGCGCCGAATCGCTGCGCCGCGCCTTCGTCGATCACGTCGAGTACACGCGTGGAAAGAACTTCGACTCGGCCAGCCTGTACGACCGGTGCCTCGCGCTCGCGCTCACCGTGCGCGACCGCCTCGCGAAGAGCTGGGTCAAGACGCAGCGCCGCTACTACCAGCAGGACGCGAAGCGGGCGTACTACCTGTCGGCCGAGTACCTGCTGGGCCGCGCGCTGGGCAACAACCTCATCAACATGGGGCTGTGGGATCCCGCGAAGGAAGCGCTGAAGGAAATCGGCGTCGACCTCTCGTCGCTGCTCGAGATGGAACAGGACGCGGGCCTCGGCAACGGTGGCCTGGGGCGTCTGGCGGCTTGCTTCCTCGACTCGCTGGCGACGCTCGACATGCCGGGCATGGGCTACGGCATTCGCTACGAGTTCGGCATCTTCACGCAGGAAATCATCAACGGGTACCAGGTCGAACGCGCCGACGAATGGCTGAAGTTTGGCAACCCGTGGGAAATCGTGCGCCCCGAGCGCATCGTGCCGGTGCGCTTCTACGGCAGCGTGGAACAGACGCTGGCGCCCGATGGCCGCCGGGTCGCGCGCTGGGTGGGCGGCAAGACGGTGCTGGGAGTGCCGTACGACACCCCGATTGCCGGCTTCGGAGCGAACACCGTCAACTCGCTGCGGCTCTGGCAGGCGCGTGCGTCGGCCGAGTTCGACTTCGCGCTCTTCAACGACGGCGACTACGAGCGCAGCGTCGTCGAGAAGAACGACTCGGAGGTCATCTCGAAGGTGCTGTACCCGAACGATCAGAACCAGGCCGGCAAAGAGCTGCGCCTCAAGCAGGAGTACTTCTTCGTCGCCTGCAGCATCGCCGACATCATGCGGCGGTACCTGAAGACCCACTCGGACTTCGTACAGTTCCCCGCGAAGGTCGCGATTCAGCTCAACGACACCCACCCCGCGATCGCCGTCAGCGAGCTGATGCGCGTGTTGATGGACGAGAAGCGGGTGCCCTGGGACGAGGCGTGGGACATCACGACGAAGACCTTCGGCTACACCAACCACACGCTGCTGGCTGAGGCGTTGGAAAAGTGGCCGGTGCCGCTTTTCGAAAGGCTGCTGCCGCGCCACCTGCAGATCATCTACGAGGTGAACCAGCGGTTCCTGCGGCAGGTGCAGATTCGCTGGCCCTTCGACAACGACCGCATGCAGCGCATGTCGCTGATCGAAGAAGGCAAAGAGAAGCAGGTGCGCATGGCCCACCTCGCGGTCGTCGGCAGCCACAGCGTGAACGGCGTGGCGGCGCTGCACAGCAAGCTGCTGCAGCGTGACGTGATGCCGGACTTCGCCGAGATGTACCCCGAGAAGTTCAACAACAAGACGAACGGGGTGACGCCCCGCCGTTGGCTGCTGGCCTGCAACCCGCGGCTCGCCGGGCTCATCACCGAGGCCATCGGCGACAAGTGGGTCGCCGACCTCGAAAGGCTCACTGAGCTCGAGAAGTTCGCCGACGACGCGGCCTTCGTGAAGAAGTTCCGCGACGCCAAGGCGGGCAACAAGCAGGACCTCGTCAATCACCTGCGCGACGTGATGTGGACGAGCCTCGACCCGACTGCGGTGTTCGACGTTCAGGTGAAGCGTCTGCACGAGTACAAGCGGCAGCTGCTCAACGCGCTGCACATCGTCCACCTGTGGATCCAGGCGCGAAAGGACCCGAAGAGCATCGGCGTGCCACGCGCGTTCCTCTTCGGCGCGAAGAGCGCGCCTGGCTACAAGACGGCGAAGCTGATCATCCGGCTCATCAACGGCATCGGCGAAGTGGTGAACAGCGATGCGGGCCGCACGGGCCTGCGGGTCGCCTTCATCCCCAACTATCGGGTCTCGCTGGCTGAACGCATCATCCCCGCGGCCGACGTCAGCGAGCAGATCAGCACCGCCGGCATGGAAGCCTCGGGCACCGGCAACATGAAGTTCGCGCTGAACGGGGCCCTGACGCTGGGCACGCTCGACGGCGCGAACATCGAGATTCGCGAAAAGGTCGGGGCCGACAACTTCTTCCTCTTCGGCCTCACCACCGACGAGGTCGCGCAGCGCAAGCGCGACGGCTACCGCGGCCGCAACGTCTACGAGTCGAACCCCGACATCAAAGAGGTGCTCGACCTCATCAGCTCGGGCTTCTTCAGCCCTGAAGACAAGTCGGTGTTCCGCCCGCTGGTCGACGGCCTGCTCGACGACGATCGCTACATGGTGCTCGAAGACTTCGAGAGCTACCGCAAGGCGCAGGCAGACCTGGCACGCATGTACCAGCAGCCCGACAAGTGGTGGCGGTCGGCCATTTTGAACGTCGCCCGCACCGGCTGGTTCTCGTCCGACCGCACCATTCGCGAGTACGCCACCGACATCTGGGGTATCCAGTCGATTCGGGGTGACTGACCACAAGGTGTGGCAGTGGTGCAGCGACGCGCGTGGGCACCCTGCCCGCTTCCGGCCCCGTCGCCGATGACCCGGCCGTGATTGCGACGGGTTGACGGCAACGGGTGGGTGGCGCGCAGGCTGCAACTTCACCGCACATGGTCCGCGCACTGACGACTGCCCTGCTGGTGTTTACGTCGGGAAACCAGGTTTCGCTGGGCCTCGCGGAGCAGCCAGTTGCTTGTGTGCGCCTCAGTGGGACCCAGATTGGCCAGCTGCCCCTGGTCGTCGAGGTCGGCGGCCAGAAGGTCGAGTTCGTCGAATGGAAGGCGACCGACATCACGGCGGCGTCGCTGGTCGGCTTCACGGCGCAGGCGCCCCGCGAGTTCCGCTTCACCGTGCAGGCGGGTGAAGAGACCTACGAAGCGAGCGCCAACTGGCTGCACCCGGCAGGAGTCGTCGGCCCCCGCGCGCAGCGAATCTCGGCGCTCACCATCTGCACCCGCTAACCGACTACTCGAAGGTGAGCTTTCCGAAGCGCGGCAGGTGGTGAAAGTCGCCTGCGAACAGCGGAGAGAACGACTGCCCTTCAATTTGCTGGCGGCGTACGATGTGCTCGAGCCGGTAGAGGTTGAAGCGCCAAGTGTCGCCTTTCGCCGGCGGCAGCCTCGGTACTTCCATCAGCTGGCCCAGGGGGATCTGCATCTCTGCGCTGAAACCTTCGTCCTTGTCGGAGTCGTCGTCGATGGTGCCGCGCACCGTGACGGCCGACTTCATGCCTGATTCCCACTTCATCGCTTCGGCCAGGTCAGACCTGCGCGCGACGAAGGCCGCGTCGAAGTTCACGTTGTGCGGCGACACCTGCAGCTCGTTGTAGGTTTTGCCGTCGCCGTTCGCGTCGATGAAAATCTCGACCGCGTCCTCAGTGTAGATGGGGTCGTCTTTCTTTCGCAGGCTGCCCCACACGTCGGCGTCTTCGCAGTCGAAGGCGACGTAGAGGAACTTGTCGTCGTACAGGATGCGCGCCGTCGTCTTCTTCGATACCGGCGAGCCGTCCATGCTCGAGTTCAGCGTCACGGCCGGGGCGGCCTTCCACACCTCGTCGTCGAGCTTGCCGTCGATGACGGGCGCCCTGGCGGCGCGCGGGGTGCGGTACTCGGGCAGCGGCTGCTCTTTTGGGCCTTCGAGCTTCGGGCCGAACATCCGCTGCTGGCCGTCGTGCGCGCGCGGCGCAGGCAGCGGGCGATCGTCCACCGGCAGCCGCGCGTCGCCCTGCCAGAAGCCGAGCAGGAACTGCAGCGTACCCGCGTAGTTCGGCATCTGAATCACGTGCACGTCTTCGATCACCTTCCCCACCGGCCAGCTACCCATCGGCGCAGCACCATTCTGAATCTCGTGGTCCGCGTTTCCCAGCTGCTGGCCATTGGCGGCGTCGACGACGTGGAGGAAGAAGGTCCACCCCTGCGGCGGCGGCTTGAGCGCGCTGAAGTAGTGGCTCAACCGAACTTGCTGGCCCGGCTGCGGCCGTGCGGGCTCGACCTTCGTGCCGAGGTACGCAATCGTGCCGCCGGCCCATGTGGCGCCGCTCTCGAAAGTGAGGCCCTGCGGGGCAGCGTCGAGGGTCCGCATCGCGCCCGCGGGCGCCGCAGCAATCGGGGCGCCCGGCGCCGGGGCCGGGGGCGGCCGGTTCTTCGGGCCCGCCTGCTCGTCGCGGCATCCCACCAGGGCCAGCACCGCCGCCAAACCTAAGCTCTTCGTCAGGAAAGTCATTTCGGCGCAGGAGACTACCGCCGTCCCGTCGAAGGGATGCCCCAGAGTGATTTCGATGGGGTGACGCGGGGTTGCAGGTGGCCTGCGGGCTGCTCTACCCACCGCCATGCTCATCGAAATCAGCTTCGCCAAGGAAAAGATGGAGTTCGACCTCGTCGACGGCGTCATCCACGTCGGCGGCGCTCCGAACGACGAGATTCACGTCGCGGGGATGCCGAAGTCGCTGCTAACGCTGAACTTGTTGGGCGAGAGGCTGATGGTCACGGCCGACAAGCCGGTGGAAATCGGAGGCGTCCTCTTCCCCGCTCACATTCCGCGGCTTGTCATCGTCGGCGAAAAGATGCAGCTGCCCAACGGCGTCAGCTTGAAGCAGCTGAAGCCCAAGAGCGAGCCGCACCGCAGCTTCAAAGGTACCGCCTGCGTGATGAAGGAAATGGTCGGCAACAGCTTCTCGGTGGCGAACACGCGCGCCGCCACGCTCACCTGCCTCACCGGCCTCGACGCTGGCTGCAGCCACCCGGTGGCGTTGAACGAGACGCTGATTGGCCGCGGCGACATGTGCGCGGTGCGAATCCGGGATCGCGCGGTGTCCCGCCGCCACGCCCGCATCGTCCGCCAGCGCACCAGCGACTTGATCGAGCCGATGCCCGACACCAACGGCCTCTTCGTCAACGGCGAGCCGGTGCGCAAAGCCACGGTGCTGCGGCCCGGAGACGTGATCGAAATGGGCCAGTCGCTGCTGCGCTACGACGGCCCGGAAAAGGCGTTGGACGACGAGAAGACCGAGCCGACGGTGGTGATCAAAGCCGACGAAGAAGAGGTCATCTCGGCCGAAGCGGTGGTCGAGCTGCCGCCCGAGCCACCCGAAGAAACCGCAGTCGCCGAGCCCCCGGTGATGCAGGTTCGCCGCCCGGCCGCGAAGGCCGCCGCGGGAAAAGACTACTTCGACCTGGTGGTGCTCGCCGCCGGAGCCGCGCTGGTGGTGATTGGGCTGGTGGTGACGATCTCGGCCTACGTCTGAAAACTCAGAACGAGTTGCCGATGGTGAACTCGAACAGCAACGGCTGATCGGCCGGGCTGCGACGGTTCAAAGGAATGCCCCACTCGAAGCGCAGCGGGCCGATGGGCGAGAACCAACGGAAGCCGAAGCCCACCGAGTGAAAGAGGCCCAGGGGCACGTTGTAGATCGGCTCCTGGAAGAAGTTGTGCTGGGCCGCGAAAGCGTTGCCCGCGTCGTAGAAGACGACGCCGCGGATGCCGACCTTCTCGAAGATGGGAAACTCGATCTCGAGGTTGAAGATGAACTGCTTGTTGCCGCCGACGCCGAAGCTCTGCACCGAGGCGTCGGGCCGGCCAGACGAGCCGACCAGAATCGACGGGGTGATCGACCGCAGCAGGTAGCCGCGCACCGAGTTGATGCCGCCCAGGTAGTAGAGCTCGCTGATCGGCGTGGGGTTCAGCGGGTCGAGCTGCTGGATGTACCCAATCTGCGCCTGGGCTTTCGCGACGATGCCGAAGGGTAACGGGTAGTAGTACCGGCCATACGCTGTGTACCGGTTGAAGAGGAAAGAGCCGCCCAGGAAGCTCGGCGCGAACTCAGCCTGGCCGCCGATGAGGAAACCGGCCGACGGGAAGAGGCGGTTGTTCCGGCGATCCCACGATGCGGCGACCTTCAGCAGGCTGGTGAAGCCGTTGCGGAACTGGTTCGACAGCGGAATCTCGGCGTCGAAGTCGCGGCCCGGCTGAACGGTGACGTACTCGCCCGTGTACCCGAAGCTCACCGAGAGGTCGTCGAAGATGTAGTAGCCGAGGCTCAGCGTGCCGCCCGTCGCGTCGCGCACGAAGCCGAAGTAGTCCTGCTGGGTCTTGTAGAACTCGGCCTGCAGGTTGAAGTCGGTGTCGAGGAAGTACGGGTCGAAGTAAGACAGCTGCACGTAGCTGCGCAGGCCTGACAGCTGGGCGCTGGCCGACACCCTCTGGCCCCAGCCGAGGAAGTTGTCCTGCGCGATCTGCGCCGTGAAGATAAAGCTCTCGACGTTGCTGAAGCCGAGGCCGACCTGGAAGGTGCCGGTCGACTTCTCTTTCACTTCGACCTGGACCACGACGTGGGTGCTGTCGCTGCCGGGCTTGTGCGAGACCTCGACGGACTCGAAGAAGCCAAGCTGCGTCACCTTGTCTTTGCTGCGGCGCATGCCCGAGCCCGAGAAGAGCTCGCCTTCGTAGACGCGCACCTGACGGCGGATCACCTTGTCGCGGGTCTTGGTGTTGCCGACGATGTCGATGCGCTCGATGGTGACCTGTTCGCCCTTCTGCACGTCGAAGGTGAGGTCGATGGTCTTCGCCTCGGGGTTCACCGCGGTGACCGGGGTGATGTTGGCGTACGCGTAGCCCTGGTCGTAATAGATGTCCGACAGCGCCTGGATGTCGCGCGCCAGCAGCGACCGGTTGAAGATCTCGCCCGCGCGCGAGATCATGCGGGTGCCCATCTCTTCCTTCGTGGCGAGCAGGTCACCCGAGTAGTCGAGCTTGCCGATCGAGTACTGATCGCCTTCCTCGATCTTCATCGAGATGTAGATGAACCGCTTATCGGGCGAGAGCGAGACGTTCGGCTTCTCGACCTTCACGTTGATGTAGCCGCGGTCGTAGTAGGCCGACTGCACGACCTGCAGGTCTCGCTGAAACGCCTCTTCCCGGTACACGCCGCTGTTGTCGAAGAAAGAGAGCCAGCCGCCCTCTTTCGTGATCATCACTTCTTTCAGCTCGGCCGCGGGGACGCGAACGGCACCGAGGAAGTTGATCTCTTTGACCTGGACCTTCGCGTGCTCGCGAATGACGTAGACGACGTCGATGTCGCCGGCCGAGTCGGGAACCGGCTGCAGCTCGTAGTTGACCTCGGCGAGGAAGTGCCCCTTCTCGGTGTACTTATCGAGGATCTTCTTCTGGTTCCGGCGGATCGCGGCGACGTCGAGGATGCTGTATGGGCGGATGTCGATCGTGTCTTTGAAGTCGTCCTTCGAGAGCTCGTCGTTGCCCGTGATGCGCACTTCGCGCACGGCCGGCTTTTCGGTGACGCGGACGACGTAGGCGATGCCCTTCGGCAGGCGCTGAACGAGCAGCTGGATGTCCGAAAAATAGCTCAGCGCCCACAGCGCCTTGAGATCATCGCCGGTGCGAAGGGGGTCGAAGGCCCGGCCTTCCTTGTTGCGCATCGCCCGCTTGATGGCTTCTGGCTCGACGCGCTTGTTCCCCTCGACGCGAACCTCGACGATCGTATCGGCCGAGATTTCCTGGTCGGGCGCCAGCGGAGCGTCGACCTGGGCAAACGCGTGCGGCGCCGCCAAAAGCAGAGGCAAAACAACCAGCTGGAGGACACGGCCGGGGGTCACGGGACGGGGCTGCTTAGGCGAAACGTTTCCCCCATACGAGCGAAAACTAAGGCGATTTCACTCGGCGGCGACGACTTTGCCCTGCGTCAGCCGAAGGCGGCGCGGCATCGACTTCGCCAGCGGCTCGTTGTGGGTCACCACCACGGCAGTGATCCCGAGGTCCTTGTTGACCTCTCGCAACAGCTGATGAATTCCCTCGCCCGTCGTGGGGTCGAGGTTGCCCGTCGGCTCGTCGGCCAGCAGCAGCGCCGGCTCGAGCATCAACGCGCGCGCCAGGGCCACGCGCTGAGACTCACCACCCGACAGTTCGCCCGGCCGGTGCTCGGTGCGGGACGCCAGGCCGACGCGCTCGAGCAGCTCGCGGGCCCGTTTCAGCGCCTTTGCTTTGTCGCTGCGCTGAATCATCGCCGGCATCGCCACGTTCTCTGCCGCGGTGAACTCGGGCAGCAGGTAGTGCGACTGGAAGACGAAGCCTATCGACTTGTTGCGGAACTCGGCGACCTCGGCGTCGTTCATCTCGAACACCGAACGCCCTTCGAAGTGCATCGTGCCCGCCGCCGGCGCGTCGAGCGTGCCGAGCACATGCAAGAAGGTGCTCTTTCCTGAGCCCGACGCGCCGATCAACGAGACGAGCTCACCTTTCTCAATGGCGAGCTTCACCCCCTGCAGCACGTCGATGCGCTTCCCGTTGAGGAAGTAGGACTTGTAGACGTCGTTGACCTCGAGAAAAGCGCCCATCACTCGGCCTTCAGCCCATCGACGGGCTCGACCTGCGAGGCCTTGAGAGCCGGGTAGATGCTGGCGAGGAAGGTGACGAGAATCGCGATCACCACCGACAGCGCAGTCTGGAAGGGCTCGATCTTCACCGGCAGCGCGGGGATGTAATAGACGCTGGGGTCGAGCTTGATGCCGACCTTCTCGATGAAGAGGCACCAGGCGAGGCCCGCAACAAGACCGAGCACACCTCCTGCCACGCCAATCTGAAGGCCCTCGGCGAGAAAGATTTTGACGATGCCGCCATCGGGCACGCCCAGCGCCTTCAGCACCGCGATCTCTTTGCGCTTCTCGAGCACCAGCATAATGACGGTGGCGACGATCAGGCCCGCAGCGACGATGACGATGATGCTCAAGATGATGCCCATCACCAGCTTCTCGAGGCGAAGCGCGGCGAACAGGTTCTTGTTCATGTCGCCCCAGTCGCGCGTCCGGTAGGGGTAGCCCTCGAGCTTGTCGTAGATCGACTTGGTGAGCCGGCGCGCGTCGTCGACGTCGTCGAACTTGAGCTCGATGCCCATCGCGCCCTTCAGCCCGAAGAAGCTCTGGGCCTCTTTGAGGTCGATGTAGACGAACTTCGAGTCGTACTCGAACATGCCCGAATAGAAGATGCCGGCGACGCGGAAGGGGCGACTCTTCGGCATCGGCCCCTGCGGCCCGAGCTCACCTCCCAGCGGTGAGACGACGTTGATCCGGTCGCCGACGACGACCTTCAGCGAAGCGGCGAGCTCTTTGCCGAGAATTACACCCGGCAGCACGGGCTGAGGCTCTTCTTTCAACGGCTCGCGCTCGGGCTTCGGCTCGCCGTCGTCTTCGACGCGCAGCGGGCTGTTCGCGGGGCGATCATCGAGAGCCGGGCCACCCATCGGAGCCAATCGCTTCCGCACGATCTTCTCAGGGTTCGTGAGCCACTCGAGCTTGCCACCGGGCATCATGTACGAAGGCAGGTCGGTGACGGTGCCGATCGTCAGCGGGTCGATGCCCTTGATCATCGAGCCCGAGATGTTGCCCTCAGAGCTGATCATCACCTCGTTGAGGATGAACGGGGTCTGGCCGGCGACGCCGCGAATGGTGCGGATCTTTTCCATCACCTCGGGGTACTCGGGCATCGCGTCGGCGTACTTCAAGACGACGCCGTGCGAGTTGGTGCCGAGGATCTTCTGTTGAAGGTCGAGCTCGAAGCCGCTCATCACCGAGAGGACGATGATCAACGCCATCACGCCGACGCCGACGCCGCCCACCGAGAGCGCCGTCATCATCGCGGTCGGCGACTGGGCTTTCAGCTTCTGCAGGTTCAATGCTTCGGCGGCCTTCAGCGGATCTTTGAGGCCCAGCCGGCGCATGCGGGTGCGTTCGATCTGCGCCTGCGCTGCCATCACGATCGCGTAGATGATCAGTGGCGGGATGATGCCGAGGATCAGCACCGCGAAGGCGCCGAGCAGCAGCCGCGGCCGGAACACCTGCACGTGCCGGGAAGCGACGAAGAGCTCGTAGTTGGTGCGAAGGTCGAGCCGCCCTGACGAGGTCGCGACGAAGCCGAAGTTGAGGCCGAGGAAGAGCGCGAGCACCAGGCCGATGAACACCAACCAGTAGCTGAGCTCGGGGCGCGCATCCCCCAGCAGCGAGGCCAGGTAGATGATCTCGCGAAGCTTGTAGCCAAAGCTCAACATCAGCTGCGGCATCGTGTGCATCGCCGACAGCAGAATCGGCACCGGCAGGCCGAAGTACAGAATGGCGATCGTGGCTTCCGGGGTCGACAGCCGCTTCGCGTTCGAGGCGCCGAAGAAGCCGCCCGCGAAAGCGATCGCCATCCCGATCGCCAGCGAGATGACGAAGGCCCAGACCGGAGAAAGCCCGGTCGCTCCATCGCTGGTGATCACGGCCGACGACTGGCCCTGGCCAATCAGCAGCAGGTAGCTGAACACCAGCGCGAGCTCGGCGAAGAGAATGCCGAAGCCGTAGGCGGCGAGCGTGCCCCAGTGGAAGTCGCGGTAGCGGGCCAGCCGCGGAACCAGCGGCGCTCCGACTGCCTCGCTGGGCGCCTCGACCGCTTCGGGGGTGTGCTGAACGCTGAAGGCGAGCAACGCCCAGCCGGCCAACCACAGCGCGAGGCCGACCCAGACCCGCGTCCAGGCCCCGTCGGGCACGATGGCGCCGCGCGAGACGACGGCCTTCACCAGCTGTTCGTAAGTCACCGCCGAGACGACCGAGCCGATCACCTCGACCAGCGGCCCCCACCCGAACATCGCGGTCAGCGCGTCGCCCGCCACCATCGCGATGACGCCAGCCTGCGTGAGGCCGATCACCAGGAACACGAAGCCCGCGAGCGCGACAGCAGCTCCGGCCCAGAGGACTCGCCAACGGTACGTGGTCACTTCGCCTGGGGCTTGAGCAGTGGGAAGAGAATGACGTCGCGAATCGACGGGGAATCCGTGAACAGCATCGCGAGGCGATCAATTCCAATGCCTTCGCCGGCGGTGGGCGGCAGGCCGTGCTCGAGGGCGCGAATGTAGTCCTCGTCGTAGTCCATCGTTTCCTGCTGGCCGCGGCCCTTCGCGTCGACCTGCGCCTGGAACCGGCCCTTCTGATCGACGGGGTCATTGAGCTCGGAGAACGCGTTGGCGATCTCGCGCTGGGCGACGAAGAGCTCGAAGCGATCGGTGATGGTCGGGTCGTCGTCGTTGCGGCGGGCCAGCGGCGAAATCTCGGTCGGGAAGTGGGTGACGAAGGTCGGCTGCACCAGCGTCTGTTCGACGTGCTGCTCGAACAGGGCTCCAATGAGCTCGCCGTTGTTCATCGTCGCGGGCCCCGTGCGCTCAGGCCCGTGCAGGCCTTCGAGCGTCACCGCGCGCAGCTTGTCGGTGTCGGCGCGATCCTTGTCGGTCAGCGAGGGCACCTGCTCGCGAATCGCTTCCCACATCGGGATGCGCTTCCAGCCGCGGCCGAAGTTCAAGGTGTGCTCGCCGTACTTCACGGTGCTGCTGCCGGTGACGGCTTCGGCGGCGCCAGCCAGCATCTCTTCGGTGAGCACGATCAGGTCTTCGTACGTGGCGTAGGCCTCGTAGAACTCGAGCATCGTGAACTCGGGGTTGTGGCGGGTGCTGATCCCCTCGTTGCGGAAGTTGCGGTTGATCTCGTAGACGCGATCGAAGCCGCCCACCACGAGCCGCTTCAAGTGAAGCTCGGGCGCGATTCGCATGTAGAGGTCGAGATCGAGCGTGTTGTGGTGGGTGCGAAAGGGGCGGGCCGCCGCTCCGGACACCAGCGAGTGCATCATCGGCGTCTCGACCTCGAGGTAGCCGCGGGCGTCGAGGAACTTGCGAATGAACTGCACCAACCGCGAGCGCTTCACGAAGGTGGCGCGCACATCGGCATTGGCGAGCAGGTCGAGGTAGCGCTGGCGGTAGCGCTGCTCCGTGTCGGCCATCGCGTTCTTTTCGGCGAACTCCTTGCCGTCTTCCGACTTGGCGAACTTGCCCGGGGGCGCACGGAGGGTCTTCGTCAGCGGCTCGAAGGCGGTGGCGGCCAGGGTGAGCTCGCCGGTGCGGGTGCGGAACAGCTGGCCCACGATGCCGATGAAGTCGCCCAGGTCGCACTGCTTGAAGAGCTCGTACCGGTCGCCCAGCTTGTCCTGCTTGAGGTGCACCTGCATCGCGCCGCTGCGATCTTGAACGACGATGAAGGCCGCATTCTTGAAAGGCCGAATCGCGACGACGCGGCCGGCGATGCTGAAGATCTTTGGGCTCGCGTCCAGCGTCTCGACGGTCTCAGCCGCATTGGCGGTGAGGATCTCGCCCGCGAGGTGCTCGGGCTTGAAGCCGTTGCCGTACGGGTTGGCGCCCAGCGCGCGCCACTTCTCTGCACTCTTCAGCCGCTGCTCGTACAGCTCGTGTTCTTTGACGCCTTCTTCAGCCATGGGTGGAGCGCTTCAACCGCGCCCCTCACCCACACGCAAGAAGAATCACGGCGCCGCGAAGAAGAGAAACGCAGCCACCATCACCCCGAGGAGGATGGGCACGATCACCTCGACCGGCACCCGGTAGTCCATCACCAGGGTGTGCTGCGCATTGCGGCCCCACCGGCGGCGACGAACCCGGCGAAGAATCACGCTCGACAGCGCGGCCGGTGCGGTTTCCCGCGGCGCCTTCTTCAGCAGGGCGATCGCGTTCTGGTACTTGTCGAACCTGCCCTTGAGCTCGGCGTCTTCATCGAGGCCCGCGCGCAGGCGCACGGAATCGCGCTCGGCCAGGGCATCGTCTGCCGCGGCCAGAAAGAGCCGTTCGACTTCTGCCTTTGAAAGTTCCGTGCGCACGGCGTTCATTCTCCTCGATGTCCTGTCTGGTTCTCAAGGCGCTCGAGAATTCCGACCAACTTCTCGCGCGCGCGGTGAAGGCGGCTCTTCACCGTGCCTTCCGGCAGCTCGGTGATCTCGACGATTTCTTCGTACGAGAGGCCTTCGATGTCTCGCAGGGCGACGAGCATGCGCTGATCTTCATCGAGCTCGGCGATGGCGCGGTGCACCCACGCGCGTTCGCGGCTGGCCTCGAGGAGCGCGTCGGGGCCGGTGGGCGCTCCGACGGAATCGTTGATCGCCAGCTCGTTGGCCTCGGCGTAGTCGTCGCTGCGCCCGCGGCCGCGGCGCTTCAAGTACTTGAGCCGGTTGAGGCAGTGGTTCTTCGCGATGCGGAAAATCCAGGTCGACAGCTTCGAGTCCTGCCGGAACTTGTCCAGGTGCAGGTGGATGCTGACGAAGATTTCCTGGGTGAGGTCGAACGCTTCTTCGCGGTCGCTGACCATGCGCACGCAGAAGTCGAAGACGCGATCTTTATGGGTCTTTACCAGCTGCTCGAAAGCGGCCGGCTCTTTGCGGCGAAGGCGGGCGAGCAGAATCCGCTCGGGAAACTCGGCGCTGACATCGACGGGCACCGACGAAACGGTGGCCAGCTCACGGGTCGGAAGCTCGAGCACGTCGCTGGACACGTCTTCCTCCCGCACGAACGAAGTCTACCGAAGGGTGTGGACACCTTCTAACGCGCGGGGTTCCCGCCCGATTTTCAGGGCGACTTCAGCACTGCGTAAGCACCTGTTTTTGCATCGACTTTGACCATCGGCGGGCGGCGGGTCTTTTCGAAGTCCAGGTAGCCGGGCTGCAGCTGTTTCCAGAACTCGAGGTGGGGGCTTTTTTCGAGGCCGGCGAGGTCGGCGAGGCGGCGGGGAAAGATGTGAATCGGCAGGCGGCGAACCTTCGCGTCGGCGGCCATCAGGTACACCTGTTCAATCGGGCCGTCGGTGATGGCGATGCAGCCGATGCTGGCGCAGTTGCCGTGCAGGTAGATGAGGCCGCCCAGCTTGCCCTTCTTGCCGAGCACGCGGTCAGACGCGTTCGGGTAGCTGACTTCCATCGACAGGTGGAAGCTGCTGGTCTTGTTGAAGCTCTTGATCTCGTAGAAGCCCTCGGGCACCTGCAGGTCGCCCTCTTCTCTCTTGGGCCCAGGCTCGCCTGAAGCGGCACAGATGGGGTACTTCGAGACGAGGGTCAGCGCCTTGCCGCGCGGGCCGGCCCAGACCTCGAGCTCCTTCTCTTCCTTGAAGGCCCGCAGGTAGAGCTCGTCAGGCGGGTAGCCGACGCCGGCGTCGGCGAACATCGCCTTCAAGTTCGGGGTCTGCGCCTCGCGGGCGGTGGCGACGCGGTCTTTCGCCCAGGCCGCGGTGGCGGTGAGCAGCAGGATCAAGCCGAGGCGCATCTTCGAAGCGATGACGTCTGAACGGACGCGAAGGTTCCCTTCGTTCACTCCGGCGGCGCGCGCGACGGGTTCTTCACGCCCATCAGCTGGGCGGTGATGAACTCTTCGAGGTCGCCGTCGAGGAACTTGTCGACGTTGCCGGTTTCCATGCCGGTGCGCAGGTCTTTGACCATGCGGTACGGAGCCAGCACGTAGCTGCGAATCTGCGAGCCGAACGAGATGTCTTTCTTCTGATCTTCGGCCGCGTTGCGAATGTCGGCGCGGCGCTTCATCTCGAGGTCATAGAGGCGGGCGCGCAGAATCTGGAAAGCCATGTCGCGGTTGGCGCTCTGCGACCTTTCCGTCTGGGTGGTGATCATCATCCCGGTGGGGATGTGGCGCAGCTGCGCGGTCGATGATGTCTTGTTGACCTTCTGGCCACCGGCGCCCGAGCCGCGGATGAACTTGAGCTCGTAGTCCGTCTCGGGGATGTCGATCTTCACCTCGTCGTCGATCTCTGGATAGACGTCGACCGAGACGAAGCTGGTCTGCCGGCGCGCGTTGGCGTCGAAGGGGCTGATGCGCACGAGCCGATGCACACCGACCTCGGCCTTCAGGTAGCCGTACGCGAAGTCGCCCGTGACGTGGAGCGAGACGTTCTTGAAGCCCGCTTCTTCGCCGGGCACCGCGTCGCTGATCTCGACCTTCCAGCCGCGCTTCTCGCAGTAGCGCGTGTACATGCGCAGCAGCATCGCCGCCCAGTCCATCGACTCGGTGCCGCCGGCGCCGGCGTTGATGTCCATGAAGCAGGCGCGGCGGTCGTTCTCGCCCGACAGCATCTTGGCGAGCTCGAGGCCCTTCACCTGGCGCTCGACGTCGTCGAAGCCACCCATCGCCTCGACCCGGCTCGCCTCGTCGTTCATCTCGGTGGCGAGCTCGAGCAGCGTCTTCGCGTCATCCAGCCCGCGCTGCGCTTTTTCCCACGAGGCCAGCGACTGCTCGAGAAGCGTCTTCTCTTTCAGCAGGCCCTGGGCCTTGACGTTGTCGTCCCAGAAGTTGGGAAGGGTTGAGTCTCTTTCGATCAGCGCGATGCGGCTCTTCTTGCGATCGAGGTCAAAGACTCCCCCGGAGGCCCATGAGGCGCCCCTGAAGGTCCGAAGTGATTTCCTGCGTGTCCTTCGCCATGCGCGCTGCCTACCACACCCCTTCGTTGGATCTTCATGACGATGGGGCCCGGCAGTGGTTAAACGTCCAGCCAAGTCCAAACGCTGTTCGAACCTTAAGGCTGCCACCATGAAATTCGAGCTCGCTCCCCTTCCGTACGCCAAAGACGCGCTGGCCCCCCACCTCACCGCCGAGACGCTCTCGTTCCACTACGAGAAGCACCACCAGGCGTACCTGACGAACCTGAAGAACCTGTTGGCCGGCAAGCCCGAGGCCGACAAGTCGCTGGAAGAGCTCGTGAAGACCGCGCCCCCCGGCCCGATGTTCAACAACGCAGCGCAGGTCTGGAACCACGACTTCTACTGGACGTCGATGAAGCCGAACGGCGGCGGCGAGCCCACGGGCAAGCTGCTCGAGGCGATCAAGAAGGACTTCGGCAGCTACGCCGAGTTCAAGGGCAAGTTCCAGGACGCCGCGGTGAAGCAGTTCGCGTCGGGCTGGGCCTGGCTCGTCAGCAACAACGGCAAGCTCGAGATCACGACCACCAGCAACGCCGAGACGCCGCTGACGAAGGGCGCCACCTGCCTGCTCACCTGCGACGTCTGGGAGCACGCGTACTACATCGACTACCGCAACCTGCGCGCGAAGTACGTCGAGACGTTTCTCAACAGCCTCGTGAACTGGGACTTCGCTTCCGCGAACTTCAAGTAACGGGTTTGGTGCCGCGGCGGTGCGCGAGCCAGGTGCTCGCCGCCATCGCCACGGACACTGGCAGCACCAGCGCAATCAGGTTCCAGTTCTGCTGATCGAACATCGGCAGAACTTTCACCAACACGCCCAGCACCGCCGTGATTGCGAGTCCGCTCCAGGCCCAACGCAGGCCGGCCGACGCGCGGCGGCTGCGGAAGATGGCCATCACGCCCAGCGGAAGCAGCGCAAAGGTGACGGGGTTGATCAGGAAGAGGTTTTCGTTTCGGTGCGCGACCGAGTGGTTGGTGAAGAGGCCGACCACAAAGAGGAAGACGCCCAACGAGCCCCAGGTGAGGCCGATCAGGACGTGGTAGCCGCCCCAGAGGATCCGCGGCAGCCGCCCGCCCTTCTGGGTCCACCGCGTCAGCGCGAAGCCCACGCCGCCGATCGCGCAGCCCGTCAAGACGAGGCCGACCATCCAGTTCGGCGCTTCTTCCGGCACCACGGGCGCGGCTTTCGCTTTGTAGAAGTACGTCTTGGTCAGCACCGCCGGCTGCATCGTGCCGTCGGGCCCCGTCACCTGCAGGCGGTCGAGCTGGCGTTCGAGCTCGTCGGGCAGAAACGCTTCTTGACGCTCGGTGATCGGGCGATCGAGCTCGTCGTTCTGCAGGTAGTCGAGCACCAGGCTCATCGGAGCGCTCACGCTCGAGTAGCGCCGCGTCTGCTCTCGCAGCGACATGCGCGAGGGCACCGACGTCGCCTTGAGCAGCTGGCCGCCCAGCGCCTTGTCGATCAGATCTCTGGGCCGGGTGGAACAGTTGTCGTTGTAGTGGTGGTACAGGTAGTCGCGATTCTGCGGCAGCACGTTGTCGGCCAGCGACCTGGCGAGCACCAGCCGCTGCGGCGGAGTCAGGTTCAGCACCTGCAGGCGCACGTCGCGATCGTAATGTTGGTACAGCTGGTAGGTGCCGAGCACCGCCGGCGTATCGGCGACCCAGAACTCGAGCCGGCCCTGCACGAACTTGTGCACGAAGCCGGTGCTGAAATCGAACATGCCGTAGTTGTAGAGGCGCGCGACGCGCAGGCGGTGATCGTCGACCACCATCGCCGAGTGTCCCCACCAGCTCTCGAGGCTCTCGCCGGGGCCGAAGGTGGCGAGGGTGACGGTGAGATCTTCGCCCTGGCTCTCGCCGGTGCCCCACGGAGGAACCGTCTGGCTCAGCAGCGCTGCGACGACGAACGGGAGCACCGCTTTCACGTACCGTCTTCATCCTTCTCGGGCAATACCTGTCGCGCCACGCACCCGGGTTGAGCGAGAGTCTCAGCGAGGGGGCAACACCGACTCGCTTCATGACCACGTCCGAGCTCGCATTCGAAGACGCCCGCGCTTTCCTCGCATCGTGGGAAGCCGAGCTCTGCAACGGCACGTGCTTCATCGCCCGCCCGCGCCCGCTGCCTTCCAGCGAGCCCGTCGAGATCAAGCTCGAGATCGATGGCCTCGCGGCCACGCTGCTTCACGGCAACGTCACCCGCAACGACGTCGACGCATGGGGGCAGCCCGGCGTGGTCGTCGCGCTCTCGGACGAAGGCAAAGCCGCGCTGGCGCTGTTTCACCGGCAGGTCGCCGCCGCGGTGCCGTCACTCAACGTGAGCCCCGCGCCGATGCCGCCGGGCGCCTTCGCCACCACCGCCGTCTTTCACAAGGGAGGCACGTTGGTGCCGCGCAGGCCGATGGCCGACGGGCCGGTCGAGCAGCTGCTCGAGCCCGGCACACTGCTCGACAACCGGTTTCAGATCGAGACGCACATCGCCACCGGAGGAATGGGCGAGGTGTACCGGGCGATGCACGTGTACCTGAAGCGGCCCATCGCCCTGAAGCTGCTCAAGCACGGTTTGGCGAACGACCCTGAGATGTGGGTTCGCTTCCAGCGCGAGGCCGAGCTCGTCAGCCAGCTCGAGAGCCCCCACGTGGTTCGCGTCTTCGACTTCGGCAAGACGTCCGCCGGGCAGCCTTTTCTCGCGATGGAGTTCGTCGAAGGCAACACGCTCGACCTGCTGCTGAAGCAGGAAGGGCATCTGGCCCCGGCGCGCGCGGTCGAGCTGCTGGGCCAGCTCTGCGTCGGCCTCGAGGAAGCGCACGCGATGGGCATCGTCCACCGCGACCTGAAGCCCTCGAACGTGATGCTCGGCAAGCGGCGCGACGGCACTCCGGTCGCCAAGATCCTCGACTTCGGCATCGCCCGCTTCGCCGACGCCAAGAAGAGTGGAGAGAGCCTCACCCAGCTTGGGATGGTGGTCGGCACCCCGGCGTACCTCTCGCCCGAACAAGCGCTGGCTGACGTGCTCGATGCCCGCACCGACATCTACGCGCTGGGCTGCGTCGCCTTTGAGCTGTTGACAGCGCACCCGCCCTTCGAGGCCGATACGCTGCAGGGGCTCGTCGCGAAGCACTTGGCCGAGGCGCCGAGCTCTCCCGCTTTGCACCGCGCCGAGCTGAATGCTTTTCCGCGCCTCTGCGACGCCGTGGTGAAGGCGCTGTCGAAGGATCGCGCCCAGCGCTTTCAGGACGTGAAGGCCTTCGCCGAAGCGCTGAAGGCGGCGATCGCTCCGGCGGCCTCGGCGTTCGACGACTGGGCCGAGCCGCCCGCAGCGCCCGCCGTCACCGAAGAATGGCCGCCTCCACCGCCGCCGACCTTCACCTCCATCGTCGAGGTCGCCGAGCCCGCTGCCCGCGTGCGCCGCCCGCCTTCCGACGTGCACCCCGCCGCGCAGCTGCCGCCCGAGAAGAAGCGGCTCACCAAAGCGTTCGAGGCGCTGGCCTTGCCGCTGACCGCCGCCCAGGCGCAGCGCGCGCTCGATTCCCGCGCCGCGCTCGAGTCGGCCACCGTCCGCACCACCCTGCTCCACCTCGAGGTGCTCGGAGTCGCGGCCGGGTCGACGCTGAAGGGCCGCTGCCTCGCGCGGGCCATCACTGCCATTCTCGACTTCGGTGGAACCATCGACGCGCTCGACGAAGACGCGCTGGTCGCCGTCTTCACGGGCGACGCGCAGACGCTGGCCGGCCGCGCGCTGCTCGCCAGTCTCGAGATCCGCGAGGCCGTCGCCGACGAACGCCGCCTCACGTCGAACGAGCCGGTGCTGGTGCGCGGTGCCCTGGCCGGCGGCCGCGCAGAGTTCCCGGCGGGTGACGCGCCCTACGACGGGGATTTGTTGCGCCGCGCCCGTGCGCTGTCGGCAAAGACGCCGGCCGGGAAGCTGTACGCCGAGAGCGTGGTTGCGGCCGGTTGCGAAGACGTCGCCGAGCTTCGCGACGCGAGCGGTTCGGCCGAGCTCGTCGACCCCCGCCCCGTGCTTCCTGCCGGTACGCCGCGCCTGGTCGGCCGCGAAGCGCAGCTGGGCCAACTCGAAAAAAGACTCACCCAGGTAGGCGTCGGCATTCCCCTGCCGGTGCTCGTCGCCGGCATTCCCGGCAGCGGCAAGTCGACGCTCGCGCACGAGCTCACGGTGAAGGCGCGGCACCTGAGCCTCGTCGTCGGCATCGCGTACGGCCTTCGTTCACTGCGCAGCCAGCCTTTTGGGGCGCTGGCCGAGATCCTCTGCAACGTCTGCGGCGTGCCGAAAGACCACCGCACCACGAGGCTTCGTCCCGCCCTCGAGGCCTTGAAGCTCGAAGGTCCCGAGCTCGCGGCGGCGCTGGTGCTCGGTGGCGTCGAGCAGCCGCCCCTGCCGTTCACTCCCGGCCAGGCTGTAGCCGCTTTGAGATCCGTGCTCAACGCAGGCGCTGCCGGCCGCAAGGTGGTGCTGGTCTTCGACGGCCTGGAAGCGATGGACTCTTTCAGCGTCGAGGCCTTTCGTACGCTCTGTGCGGCCCCCGGCGCCCGCGAGCTCACGATTGGCTTTGCCGACCTGGCCTTTGCCAACGAGAACCTTCCCAACCTGCCGCGGCTCGACCTGCTGCCGCTGACCGACTCCGAAGTCCGCAAGTGGATCGTCGGCCTGCTCGGAAACGCGGCAGCGGAAGAAGGCCTGCAGCAGTTCCTCATCGCCAACGCAGGCGGGGTTCCCGCGCGACTGGTCGACTGGCTTCACCTGCTCGCCGACCGTGGCTGGCTTCGCAAACAGGCCGGCGTCTTCGGCCTGCCCGATGCGCCCGACCCTCTCGAGGGCGACCAGCTCGCCGCCGCCCGCGCGCGTGGGCTCGGCCCCGCCGCCGCCCGCATCTTCGAAGCCACCTGCCTCGCCGGCGACGCGCTCAGCTCGACGCTGCTCGGCGCCGTACTTCCCGACGTGCCGCCGCTGGCCTACCAGCGCCTCGTCAACAGCCGGATGATTCGCGCGCTGGGCGGCCGCCGGTGGATGCCCGGTTCCTTCCGCTTCGCCGATGCGCTCGAAGGCCGCGGCAACCCCGTGCTTCATCGCCGGCTCGCGCAGGGGCTGCTCGACGAGGCCCGCGCCGCGAACCTGGCGCCCGAAGCCGCAGTGCTCGCAGACCACCTGATTCGCGCCGGCGACACCGCGCGCGGTCTGCCGCTGTGGCGCCACGCCGCCGAGTCCGCCCTCGCCCGCAGGGCTCCGCGCGATCTGCTGATCGCCCTGAAGGGTTGGGCCGATGCGCTGGGAGTCGTCTTGGCCAGCGGCGCTCCTTCGGGTGACGCGACCCGCGCGCGCGTTGACTCGCTGGCCCGCGCCTCGGCGATCGCGCTCGTCATCGCCGACCCCACCGCCGCGCGCAGCCTCGCCGACGAGGCGGAACAGCTGGCGAAGGTCGGGCTGATCGAGTCTTCCGAAGCGCCGCTGGCGATGGCGCGCGTCCTTCGCAGCGAGGCCCGCCGCGCGCGGGCGGCCGAAGCATTGGCGCTGGCCGAGAAACGTGCGGGCAACTCCGCAGTGCTCGCGCTGTGCCTGGTCGAGAAGGGCGAGACGCGGGAAGCCGAGGGAGATCTTCCCGGCGCTGCCGCCGCCTTCCGCGAAGCGTTGACGCTGGCCGACGCCGCCCGTGACTTCGCCCGCTGGCACGGCGAGATCAACCTGCGCGCCCGGCTCGAAGCGCGCCTCGGCGGCGTGCTGCTCGCCCAGAAGGACTTTGCCCAGGCCCAGGCGCTCTTCACCGCGGCGCTCGACGGGTGGAGGAAGGCGGGCTGGGCGTGGGGCGAGTCGCGTGTGCTCGCGAACCTCGGCACCTTGAAGGCCCAGTCGAACGACTTTGTCGAGGCGTCACGCTGGTTCGGTGAGGCCGTCGCCGCGGCAGGCCGCTGCGGCGATCTGCTCTTTCAGGCGCGCGCGCTGCTGAACCTGGCGCGCACCGAGAAGCGCGTCTCACCGGGCTCGGAAAAAGCGACTGCGCTCAAGGCCAGCAAGGTCGCCGCGGGCATCGGCTGGGAAGATGGCCGGAAGCAGGCCGAAGCGATGGTTACTGGTTGAACCAGCGCCGCTCGCTCTCTTCTTCCTTCTTCTTCTGGTTCGTCAGCTCGACCGCCGACTCGTTCTCGAGGTCGGGCTCGACCACCACGCTCGGCATGTGCGGCATCGTCTGGTCGCGCGAGCCGCCCATCATCGTCGCGTCCTTCACCGCTCCTGGTACGCCAGCGGCTTTGAGCGCGCCCGGCCCCGCGAAAATCTGCGGAGGCACCGACGGCGCGGGAGGAGGAATCGCCACCGGCGCCGGAATCGGCACCGTCACGGGGCCAGACGTCAGGGGTGCTGCCGCCACCGGGGCCGAGGCCTCTGGAGCAGCTGCGGCCGCCGGCATCTCGGGGTCCGTCTTGGCCCGAGGAGCCGCGACCGCCTCATTAGGGTGCGTCGGGGGCGCCTCCGGAGCGCCCGCAATGTTGTCAATCAACAGGTCGCGAATGAAGCCGCCCACCGACTTGCCCGAACGCGCCGCCGCCATGTTCAGCGCCTCGACCAGGTCGGGGGTCGCACGGAAGGCCAGCGTGCGCACCGACGCGATCGTCTGCGTCAGCTGCTCGAGCGCCGTGCTCGGCCGGCTGATGGAGTAATCGCCTCCGTCCAGCATTCCCTTGATGCGCCGCGCCAGGTCGTCGCGCGTGCTCCATTGCCCGTCGAAAAGTATCGCCTCGGCATCCAGATCAATTGGCATCAGGCTCATGTCGGCCGGCAGCGTCACACCGTCGCCGTCGAAAGATCAAGCAGCGTTGAACGTCGGATGTAGGTGGGAATGAGGCGAGGGGGCCTGCTATTGGCAGTGTCGACCGTGCTGCCCGTGAAGGCCTCGCCACTCCTCTTGCTTCTTGCCACGGCCGCGCTCGCCCAGCCCGATGGGGGCGAGGTCGCGCCGCCCCGCCAGGTCCTGGTCGTCGTCGAGCCCCAGCAGGTGCAGCTGGGTGAGCCGTTCGTCGTGCGCATTGTCGTCACCCACGAGAAAGATCAGCGCATCGACCTGCGTTCGCCAGGCGAGCTCGGAGACTTCGACCTCGTCGAGTCGCGCCGCGCCCGCATCGACGGCCCCGACTCTTCCACCACCACCTTCGACCTCAAGCTCTCGGCCTTCGTGATGGGGAAACAGAAGACCCCCGACTTCACCTTCGAGGTCTTTGCCGGCAGCGCGTACGGCACGTTTTCCGCCAAAGGCACCAGCGTCGAGATCGTCAGCAGCCTGCCCGCCGACGCGAAAGAAAAAGGCGCCGGACTCTTCGATGTGCGGCCACCGGAAGAAGTCCCCGTTCGCACCTGGCGCCTGCTCTTCGCGCTCGCCGGGCTGCTGGCCGGGCTCGCGCTGGGCTACGGCCTCTACAAGTTCCTCAAGCGCCCGCGCGTCCTCTCGCCCATCGCCGCGAAGGCAGCCGAGCCGCTGCACGTTCGGACCATCGCCCTTCTCGATTCTCTGCGTGCCCTCGACCTGCCGGGCAACGGGCGTCCGCGCGAGTTCTACTTCCAGCTGTCGGAAGTGCTGCGCGGCTACCTCGGCGAAAGGTACGCCTTCGAAGCCAGAGAGAGCACCTCGTCCGAGCTTCTCGACAGCCTGAGGCGGTTGCACACCCCAAACCTGAACATGAAGGAGCTGACCTCTTTCGTCTTCGACTCCGACCTCGCCAAGTTTGCCAAGGCCACGCCGAGTGCGGACGAGTGCAAAGCCTCGTTGGAGTTCGCCTATCGCGTCGTCTACGCGACGACCCCGTCCCTCGCTGTTGCTTCGCCTGCCGATGCCAAACGACCTGCACAACTTCAATAGCCCGCAGGCGCTCTGGCTGTTGCTGGGGGTGCCCTTCATTCTCGGGTGGGCGTTCATCGAGCGGAAACGGCGCGCGGTGCTGCGCTTCTCGGCCGCAGGTGCGCTGGTCGCTGGTGGCCGCGGCCTTCGTCCCTGGCTGACCTGGCTTCTGCCGGTGATGCGCGCGCTCGGTGTGACCCTGGCGATCATCGCGCTCGCCCGCCCACAAGAGCGCGACTCGCGGGTGCGCGATCTGTCGGTCGAAGGCATCGACATCATGATCGCGTTCGACCTCTCGACCTCGATGGAGGCTGCCGACTTCCGGCCCCAGAACCGGCTCCACGTCGCGAAGGACGTGCTGGTCGAGTTCCTCGGCGGCCGCAGCAACGATCGCATCGGCCTCGTCGTCTTCTCTGGCGGCGCGTACACGCAGGCCCCGCTGACGCTCGACTACGGCGTGCTGAAAGAAGTGGTGAAGCAGCTGCGAACGCGCGTGCTCGAAGACGGCACTGCCATCGGCGACGCGCTGGCCACCTCGCTGAACCGCCTGCGCGACTCGGACGCGAAGAGCCGCGTCGTCGTGCTGATCACCGACGGCGACAACAACGCTGGCAAGATCTCCCCGCTCGACGCCGCCTCGATGGCGCAGGCGCTGAAGATCCCCATCTACGCGATCCTCGTCGGCAAGGGCGGCAAGGTCCCCTTCCCCAGCGGGCAGGATCTCTTCGGCAACACCGCGTGGCGCGACGTCGACATTCCCGTCAACCCGGCCCTGCTGCAGACCATCGCGCGCGACACGGGCGGCCAGTTCTACCGCGCGACCGATCGCGAATCTTTGAAGAAGGGCCTGCAGGAAATCCTCGACTCGCTCGAACGCACCAAGCTCCTCGATGGCGGCGCCAGCGCGACCTACCGCGAAGACTTTCACGACCTGTTGTTCTGGGCCTTCGCGCTGATCGCCGCCGAGCTGCTGCTGCGCGCCACCGTCTTCCGGGTGTTCCCGTGAACGTGCTCGCGGCCGAGACCGCGTGGCGCTTCACGCTGCTTGGCTACCAGCTGGGCCTCGCGCATCCCTGGTACCTCGCCTCGATGGCGCTGGCGATGCTCTTGGGTGGGCTCGCCTTTGCCATCGCGCTCAACCGCCGCGCGCGCATCGCGAAGTCGATTCCCTCGCGGCTCGTCACCCTCACCCCCGGCGTGTCGATCGTCCTGCCGGCCCTGCAGTCGTCGCTCTACCTGCTGGGCCTGCTCTGCTTCGGCTTCGCCCTCGGCCAGCCACAGTGCGGCAGCCACAGCGAGCTCACCAAGCGCCGCGGCATCGACGTCGTCGTCGCGCTCGACGCCAGCCGTTCGATGCTCGCCCGCGACGTACAGCCTTCCCGGCTCGACCGCGCGAAGCTCGAGCTCACCACCCTTCTCGACGAGCTCAAGGGCGACCGCGTCGCAGTGGTCGCGTTCGCCGGCGACGCCTTCATTCAGTGCCCGCTGACCAGCGATTACTCGGCGGCAAAGATGTTCCTGCGCGCCATCGACCCCGAGAGCATGCCCCAGGGCGGCACCAACATCGGAGCCGCCCTGCTGCTCTCGCGGCAGCTGCTCGACAGCGCCGACCGCGGCGCGAAGGACAAGGTCGTCGTCCTCATCTCCGACGGCGAAGATCTCGAGGGCGAGATCAACGAAGGCGTCGACGCGATGAAAGAGGCCAACGTCAAAGTGCTGGCCCTCGGCATCGGCAGCGAAACTGGCGAGCCGATTCCCATCCTCAACAAGCGCAACGAGCTCGTCGGCTACAAGAAAGACGAGAACGGCGCGACGGTGATGACCCGCCTCGATCGCGCCGGCCTCGAGCGCATCGCTGAAGCCACCGGCGGCCAGTTCTTCTACCAGCCGAAGTCCGTCGCGATGGGCGACGTGGTGCAGATCATCGACAAGATGCAGAAGTCCGAGCTCGAGAGCCGGCTCACCGTCAAGTACGCCGAGATGTTCCAGCCCTTCGTCGCGGCCGGCCTTGCCTTCTTTCTGTTCGCCTTCCTCGTCGTGCCGTCGTGGCGCCGGAGGCTCTCGTGAAGACCGCCTTCGTTCTGCTCTTCGTCGGCGGCGCCTCCTTCGCGATGGGCCCGCTCGAGAAGAACCACCCGCTGGTGGACCAGGGCATGGAAGCGTTCGAGCGCGGCGATTACGCTCAGGCGATCGAGAAGTTCAACGCCGCTGACAAAGAGCTGCCGAACAACCCCACCGTTGCGTTCAACCGCGGCGTCGCCCTTCATAAGGCCGGGCAGCATGAAGAGGCGCTCAAAGCCCTCGACCAGGCGCTGGCCCTCGACAAGAAGGGCGAGCTCGCGCAGCGCATCCACTACAACCGCGGCAACGTTCAGGCGGCGCTCGACCACAAGAAAGAGGCCATTGGCGAGTACCGCCGCGCGCTGCGCCTCGACCCCAAAGACACGCTCGCCCGCCACAACCTCGAGGTGCTGCTGCGCGACCTGCCCCCGAAGCAAGACCAGGGAGGCGGCCCGGACGGCGGCAGTCCCGATGGCGGTCAGGATGGCGGGCAGCCCGATGGGGGTGGGTCTGACGGAGGCCAGGACGGTGGCGCCGACGCCGGCAAGCCCGGTGATGCGGGCTCGGGCGACGCAGGCCAGACCGGCGATGGAGGAACCGATGGGGGGGGGCCGAGCGACGGCGGGTCCGACGGAGGCCAGGGCAAGGGCGATGGCGGCAGCGACGGCGGGCGCGGTGACGGTGGCGACGGCGAAGGCGACAAGAAGGGCGACGCCGGCCAGCAGGGAGATCAACCGGGCGACGGTGGCGCCGACGGCGGCGACGGTCAGGAAGACGGCGGGGCGATGGGCGAGCTCGGCGATGAACGCTCGGACGGCGGCAGCTCGATGTCGAAGGGCGAGGCCGAGAAGCTGTTGGACTCGATGAAGAACAGCGAGAAGAATCTGCAGCTCTGGCGGTTCCAGCAGAAGCGATCGAAGAGAGCCAATGGCAAGGATTGGTAGCGCCCTCGCAGTGTTGTTGCTGGCGACGCCCGCGATGGCCGAGGTCGAGTTTTATCAAACGATCGATCGCGACAAGGTCGGCACCGAAGACACCTTTCGCCTGACCATCGTCGTCGCCGGCGCTCCCGACGGAGCGAACGTTCAGTTCCCCGCCCCCGCCGACCTCGAAGTGCTCTCGCGGTCGCAGTCGACGCAGATGAGCTACTCGATCGGTGCGGCCGGCACCGGCAACATCAAGCACGTTCAGAAGTACACGCTGGTGCTCCGCGCCAACCGCACCGGCACGCTCACCATCCCCGCCGCCGTCCTCACCGCCGCTTCGCGCACCTACAAGACCGAAGCGCTCAAGGTCGAGGTCACCAAAGGCACCCTCGCGCCGCCACCGCAGGCGCAGGCGCCGCGCACCACCTTTCCCCCGCCCTTCGGCGACAGCGATCCGTTCGGCGGGCTCTTCGGCAACCAGCCCCAGACGCCGACCACCGACTCCGACGTCTACTTGCGCGCGACGATCGACAAGGGCGAGGTGTACCTGGGCGAGCAGGTCACCATGTCGTTGATGGTCTTCTCGCGCTACGATCTGTCGTCCGTCGACTCGGTCACCATGCCGAAGCTCGAAGGCTTCTGGTCCGAAGACATCGATTCGCCGACCCAGCTCGCCTACGAAGACAAGGTCATCAACGGCGTCCTCTACCGCGCGTACATTCTGCGCCGCCGCGCGCTCTTCCCCATGAAGACAGGCGTCGTCACCATCGACGCGGCCGAGGCCGACATCACCACCGGCGTTGCGTTCACGGGTCAGCGCATCCACCGCAAGGGCAACGTCTTGATGGTGAAGGTGAAGACGCTGCCGAAGGGCGGCAGCACCTCCAACGTCGGCCGCTGGCGCCTCACCACCGAGGTGTCCCAGACCAGAATCGCGCTCGGCGAGCCGGTGCAGGTGAAGGTCAGCCTCGAAGGCCGTGGCAACCTGAAGAACGCGAACGTGCCCCCGCTGTCCGGCCCACCCAGCCTCAAAATCTACGAGCCCCAGACGACCGACCGGCTCACCTCGGTCAAAGGCGCCCTCGGCGGCAAACGCACGCTCGAATACGTCGTGCTCGCCCAGCAAACCGGCACCTTCACCCTGCCCGGCCTCAACTTTTCCTACTTCAACCCCGAGACGAAGAAGTTCGAGGACTCGAAGACAGACCCCATCGTCCTCACCGTCACCCCGGGGGCTGGCGGCAGCACCGTCGTCACCGTGCCCAACTCGAACAACACCCCCGACCCCACCCAGAAGAACCAGCTGGTGGCCACTGGCCTCAAGTCGCTGCGCCACACCGGCAGCTTCCGGGCCCCCCGCCGTCCGATCTACTCGCTGCCCTTCTTCCTGCCGCTGGCGCTCGCGCCCCTCGGCCTCTCGCTTGGCTTCGGGCTCTTCGGCATCACGCGTCGCCTCGTCACCAAGACCGACCCCGCCGCCTCGCGCCGCCGCCAGGCCAAAGCCGCCCGCGCCCGCCTCGCCAGCGCCGAAAAGCTTCAAGCCACCGGCAAGACAGGCGACTTCTACGCCGAGGTCGAGAAGGCGCTGTTGTCCTTCGTCGAGGCCAAGCTCTCGGGGCCAGTCAGTGGCCTGCAGCGCAGCCAGCTGGACGAGCGGATGGCAGCCCAGAACGTCGCCCCGGCCATTCGCGCGCGCGTCCTCGCCGTGCTCGAGACCTGCGACATGGGCCGCTTCGCGCCCGGCATGGGTGAAGCCGACGCCCGCAGCCGCGCCCTCGACGATGCTGCTGCCGCGATGCAGGCGTGGGACTCCAGATGATTTCCGCCCTGCTCGCCCTCGCGCTCGCCCAGGCCAGCTACTTCACGCCCGCCGAAGCGCAGGCCGTCTTCGCCAAAGCCAACGACGCCTACTACCAGGGCGACTTCGAGGGCGCGAAAGCCGGCTACCTGAAGCTGATCGAGCGCGACATGGGCGGCGCCGACGTGCTCTTCAACCTCGGCACCGCGTACCTGGCGGCCGGCGACCTGGGCAACGCCGTCGTCAACCTCGAACGTTCCCGCCGCATCTCGCGCGACGATGACGTCGAGGCCAACCTGAGCTTCGCGCGCAAGCAGATGGTCGACCAGGTGGTCGGCGCGGGCTCCGACGAGCCTTTTCTTGAACGCCTCGTGCGCGCCACCGACGAACGCGAGCTCGCGATTCTCTTCCTCGTCAGCTGGTGGGTGGGTTTTGCGCTGTGGTTCGCGATGCGCTGGTTCAGCCGCGGCAAGCTGCTGGTCGCCGCCGCTTCACTGTCTTTCCTCGTGACGGGCCTCGTGCTCGGCGGCGCAGTGGCGGGCCATGCGTGGGTCGAGCGCAACGTCGTCGAGGCCGTCGTGCTCCCCGCCACGGCGCAGGTGCGCGAGTTTCCGGGCGAGACCTCGCGCGTCGCCTTCGAGATCCACAGTGGCCTCAAGGTCCGCCTGATGGAAGAGTCGGGCAAGTACGCACGCGTGCGGTTACCCAACGGCCTCGAAGGCTGGACGGAACGCGAGGGAGTGACAGCGCTGTGATCGAAGTCCGCAACGCGACGAAGGTCTACCGCCGGGGCAAGACCGAGGTCCGGGCATTGGCGCTCGAGACGCTGACCGTGCCCAAGGGCCAGTTCCTTTCGGTGATGGGCGCGTCGGGCTCGGGGAAATCGACCCTGCTCAACCTGCTCGGCGCGCTGGACGTGCCGACCGCGGGCAGCATCACCATTGAAGGCCGCGATATCGCGAAGCTGCCCGACGATGAGCTCTCGCGCTTCCGGCGCGATCGCCTCGGCTACATCTTTCAGTTCTTCAACCTGCTGCCGACGATGACGGCGATCGAGAACGTCATCCTCCCCGCCCTGCTGTCGGGTCGATCGCGCGACGAGATGCACCCGCGCGCGCACGCTTTGCTCGAGTCCGTAGGCTTGAGGGGCCGCGACAACCACCGCCCCGACGAGCTGTCGGGCGGTGAGATGCAGCGGGTCGCCGTCGCCCGCGCGCTCCTCACCGAGCCCGCCCTGCTGCTGGCCGACGAGCCCACCGGCAACCTCGACTCACGCACCGGCGCCGAGGTGCTGAAGCTGATTCGCGAGGCCACCGCCGCCCGCAACCTCACCGTGGTGATGGTGACCCACGACCCGCGCGCCGCCGAAGTGGGCGACCGCATCGTGCGACTGGCCGACGGAGCGATCATCGGCGACGAGCTGCTGCGTTCCGCGGCCGCCTGACAAGAAAGCCAACGCCATGCTCGCCCTGCTTCGGCTGATCTCGATTCGGCACATCTTTCTCTCGCCGCTTCGCAGCGCCATCACCGTGCTCGGAATCGCGGTGGGCGTCGCGACGATGGTCGGCATCGCCGCCATCAACACCTCGGTGATGGACGCGTTCCGGTCGACCATCGACACCATCGCGGGCAAGGCCGACCTCACCATCGCCGGCACGCCCGTCGGCTTCGACGATTCGCTGCTCGAGAAGGTGCAGCAGACCCCGGGCGTCACCCACGCGGCCGCGAGCCTCACCGCCATCGCTCCCGTCAAAGGCTCACCCGGCGAGAGCCTCTACGTGATGGGCGTCGACCTGCTCGACGACGGCTTCTTCCGCACCTACGAAGGCGTGGATCGCGACGTGGGCCAGATGGCCGACGACCTCGAGTTCCTCAACTCGACCGATCGCATGCTGGTCAGCGAACGCTTCGCCAAAGAGCACTCGCTCAAGACGGGCGACACCTTCACCCTGCTGACGACCGTCGGAGCGACCGACTTCGTCATCCACGGCCTGCTCAAGGAAACGGGCCCCATCAAGGCCTTCGGTGGCAGCGTCGGCGTGATGTACCTGGGCTCGGCGCAGGCGGCGTTTCAGCGCGGCCGCAACATCGACCGCATCGACGTCGCGCTGGACCCAAAGCTCGGCCACGACGTCGTGAAGCAGCGGCTCGAGGCGATCGCCGAGCCAGGGATGAAGGTTGATCGCCCCGAGCGGCGCGGCCAGAGCGTGGAAAAGATGATTCGCAGCTTCCAGCTGGGCCTCAACCTCGGCTCGGGCGTCGCGCTGCTGGTCGGCGTCTTCCTCGTCTACAACACCGTCGCGATTGGCGTCGTTCAGCGTCGCCGCGAGATCGGCACCCTGCGCGCCCTCGGAGCGACCCGCTTCCGCATCCGCGCCCTCTTCACCCTCGAGGCCGCGGTGCTCGGCTTCTTTGGCACCCTGGTCGGCATCCCGCTGGGAACCGTGGTCGCGCGCCTGGCCATTGGCTGGGTCGCGGGCACCATCTCTTCCATCTACATCCAGGTGAACGCGAAGGACGTCTTCGTCGGCCCTCAGGAAATGGCCCTGGGCGCCGCGCTCGGCATTCTCGGCAGCGTCTTCGCCGCGCTGCGCCCGGCCATCGTCGCGTCCAGCGTTCAGCCCGTCGAGGCGCTGCGCCGCGATGTCGCCGCGGGCGCCGACATGGCCAACCTGAAGTCCTGGCCCACCTTCCTCGCCATCGTCCTCGCGCTGCTCATCTACCCGACGACGCTGCTGCCCCAGCCGGCCGAGAACTTCCCGCTGGGCGGCTACCTCGCGATGTTCCTCATCATGATGGTGACGACGCTGGTCTCGCCGCTGGTGCTTCGCGCCCTGCAGCGCGTCTACCAATGGCCCAGCGAACGGGCCCTGGGCATTCCCGGTCGGCTCGCCGCCGACAACTTCGCGCGCGCCCCGGTGCGCACCGCCGTGCCCGTCTCGGCCCTCGCGATCGGCGTGGGGATGACCATCTGCATCGCGGGCTTCGTCGGCTCTTTCCAGAAGAGCTCAGAGAAGTGGATCGATCAGTCGATTCCCGCCGACCTCTTCGTCACCAGCTCGGCAAAGGTGGGTGGCGTTCAGAACACCCCGATGAACGCGGATCTGCGCGAGCAGATCGAAGCGATGACCGGGGTGAACAAAGTCGACATGATTCGCATCTACCCGGCCGACGTGCTCGGGCTTCGCATCTTCATCGTCTCGCTCGACCCTGAGATCTACCACCTGCGCGGCAAACCCGAGATCATCGACGGCGCGCTGCCCACGCCGGAAGAGCGCGCGAAGGGCTACGTCACCGTCAGCGAAAACCTCGCCCGCCGCCGCGACCTTCACCGCGACTCGACCTTCACGATGGACAGCCCGACCGGAACCCACACCTACCGCGTCGCCGCGGTCATCACCGACTACAGCTCTGACCAGGGCACCGTGTTCATGGATCGCCGGTACTTCACCCGCGACTTCAACGATCGCCTGGTCGACACCTTTCAGGTCTACATGAAGGACCAGGGCCGCATCGAAGACGTGCGGCGCGAGATCAACGAGAAGTTCGGCGCGAAGCACGACCTCTACGTGCTCTCGAACGTCGAGCTCCGCAAAGAAGCCTACGACCTGGTCTCGAATGCTTTCTCGGTGACCTACGCGATGGAAGGCGTCGCCGTGATGCTCGCCCTGCTCGGCGTCATCAACACCTTGCTCGCCGCAGTGCTCGATCGCACCCGCGAAATCGGCCTGCTGAGGGCCATCGGCGCCGCCAGATCGCACATCGTGAAGCTCTTCATCGGCGAGGCGGCCCTGATCGGGCTCACCGGAGGCGCCATCGGCACCGCGCTCGGGTACGCCCTGGGCTTCACGCTCACCAAGGTCGTCGGCGTGCAGTCGACCGGGTGGAATTTTCCCTTCATCTTCCCGCTCGAGCTGGCCCTGCAGATGCTGGCCGCTTCGACGATTTGTGCAGTGCTGGCCGGCATCTACCCTGCCCGCCGGGCGGCCCGGCTCGACGTGGTGGAAGCGCTCGCCTACGAGTGAGGCCGACTCGGCGCCCGTAACAGGGCTATAGTCCCAGGGCTGCGATGAGCTCTGCTCCTTTCCGCATCCTCGTGGTCGAGGACGAGCCCGTCATTCGCGAGCTCGTGCGCAGCATGCTCACCGAGGAAGGGGTCACCGTCGAGTGCGCAGCCAACGGAGTGGAAGGCTTGAAGCTGGCCCGCAGCTCGAAGTTCGATCTGATCCTGCTCGACGTCGTCTTGCCCCAGATGGACGGCATCACCGTCTGCCGTCTGCTGAAGGCAGACCCCACCACCGCCTCGGTGCCGCTGCACATGCTCACGGCCAAGGCGAAGAAGGCCGACGTCGAAGCGGCCACGCGCGCGGGAGCCAACGGCTACATCCACAAGCCCTTCCGCGGCGCCGAGCTGCTCGACCTGGTCGCCTCGCTGCGAGGCAGGCCCGCCGTCTAGTTACGGCAGGCGCGGGTGCAGGAAGCGCGCGAGCGCGAACATGTCTTCCCAATCGAGCTGCGCGAACTCCAGCGCCACCCGGCCCGCCTCGCGCCACTTCACCTTCGCTTCGGTGATGACGTGCTTGTCGTCGGGCAGTGGAATCGCCAGCGTCACGCGGTCGGCGAGGTCGGGGAACTCACCCTGAAGGCAGAGCCCCGCCATCGACAGGTCAGTCGACCGCGCCGACACTGCTTTGCCGTTGAGCTTGAGCTTCACCACCAGGTGCGCCCCAACGCGGGGGTGGAAACGGGTGGCAACGGCTTCTCCAGTCATCGTCTGCATCGAGGCGTGCTCCTTGGGAATGGGCGACAGGTCTGAAGCAGTGTTGATCACGATGTTGCGGCCGCAACTTTTGCGGCGGCGCCGCGCGTTTCTTGACTTAAAGAACCTGCGTGGCCGCCCCGACGACAGCGCTCGTGTGTTCCGGCGGCGGCGCCCGCGGCGCGTACGAGGCTGGCATCATCCGGTACCTGCGCGAAGAGCTGCCGTCGTCGGTTCGCCCCCACGTGCACTTCGACGCCATCTGCGGCACCTCTGTCGGAGCCATCACCAGCTGCTTCCTCGCCGCCAGCGCCGACGCTCCCGACGAGCAGGGCCGCCGCCTCTGCGACTTCTGGACGGCGCTTCAGCTCGAGAAGGTCTACCGGGTCGACGGCGAGGACTTGTGGACCATCACCCGGAAGATCTGGAACCTCGCCCGCGAGGAAGATCGCCCGGAGGGCTGGCGGCTCTACGACCTGCTTCACCTGGCTCCGCTAGAAGAGATGGTGCGCACGCAGATTCCGTGGGCGCGCATCTCGGCCAACCTCGCGCGCGGAAACCTGAGCGCGCTGTCTGTCTCGACCACCCGCATCGTCGACGGCAAGACGGTGGTCTTCGTGCAGCGCAAAGAGGGCGGCGTTCCACCCTGGAGCCGCGACCCCTTCACCGAAGCCCGCGAAGCCGTGCTGGGCCCCGAGCACGCGCTGGCCTCGGCCGCGATTCCAATGCTCTTCAAGTCGGTGAAGATCGGCGACGAGTACTTCTGCGACGGCAGCGTGCGCCAGAACACGCCGCTTTCCCCTGCCCTTCGCCTCGGGGCCGAGCGCGTCTTGATCCTCTCGCTGCGCCACAAGCCCACGGGCCCTCAACCGCCGCTGCGCCCGATGGCCACCTACCCGTCGACGCCAGTGCTGATGGGCAAGGTGCTCAACGCGCTGATGCTCGATCACACTGAGTACGACCTGGATCGCATGCGCCGCTTCAACGCGATTCTCGACACCGGGGTGAAGACCTTCGGGCCCAGCTTCCTGCCGCAGATGAATCAGACGGTGATCGAGATGCGCGGCCAGCCGTACCGCCAGGTGAAAGACCTCGTCATCCGCCCTTCGCGCGACCTGGGTGAAATCGCCGCCGCGCAAGCCAAGGGGAAGAAGCTCGTCACCGAGAAGTCCGGATTTCCCACCCGCATGCTGCAGCGGCTGACCCAGAGCCAGCTCTTCAGCTCGGCCGACCTCGCCAGCTACCTGCTCTTCGACGGTGACTACGCCGCCGCGTTGATTGCCCTCGCCATGGAAGACGCCCACGCACAGCGGGACGCGCTGATCGCCTTCTTTGATCCCGATTCGCGACCGGCGGCGTCTCCCTCCTGAGACGCCGGCCCTCGGGCCGCCTCATGTGGTTTCGAGACGTTACGGGCGGCACGCCCACTGAAATAGCGCTGCTCCGTCAACCCGCATCACCCGGAGCCCGCCATGGACAACAACCACATCGACCGCATCTCGATCACCCCCACCGTCGCCCGCCAGACCCCGAAGAACGACTTCGGCACCGTGCTGAACAACTCGGTCAACGGCGTGCTGCGCACCGGGGCCCTCGTCGGCTCGCTGACGGGGATGCCGATTGTCAGCAGCGCGGTGTCGGCGGTTTCGGCGCTGGTCAACGGGCAGAACACCGTCACCAGCAGCGCCGCGGCGACGGGCGCGGTGAACATCGGCGGCTCTGCTGGCGGCGGCGCAGGCGGCATTCACGGGGTCGGCGGCGGCATCACCAACGTCACCGGCGTCGGTTCGACCGTGGGCAGTGGAATGACGCGCTCGACGGGCTCGTCGGGCGTCGAGCCGGCCGGGATGAACGACATGCTCTCGGGGATGAGGGCTGAGGCCGACCGCTCGATGATGGTGCAGATGCAGATGCAGAACGAGAGCCGTGAGTACAACACCCTCACGAACATCTTGAAGCTGCGTCACGACTCGGCAAAGGCCGCGATCAACAACATCCGCTGAGGACGCCATGGCCATCCAGGGCATCGGTGCAGCAGGGGTTGGGGGCATCAGCGGGGCCGCAGCTCCGCAGAAGGCGGGCGCCCAGAGTTTCAGCAAGGCCTTCAAGGGGCAGGTGGGCAGCACCGCGGCGCAGCCTCGTGGCGAGACCACCGGGCTCAAGGCGCAGAACCCGCAGCGGGCCGAAGCGCGGACGAAGGTCGAAGGCGGCAAGAGCCACGTCCAGGCCGCGCGCACGCTGCAGCCCAGCGTGCAGACCCAGCCGTTGAAGGCGCTGGAGCCGGCGAAGCTGATGGACCACGTCGCCGCGGCGCAGAAGCGAATGGACGCCGTGCTCGAGCTTGCCCAGTCGGGAAAGTCGTTCACTCCCGCCGAGCTGCTGTCGCTGCAGACCCAGATGTACCGCGCCAGCCAGGAGCTCGATCTGGCCGGCAAGGTTGTCGAGAAGGCGACTGGCGGCGTGAAGCAGATCCTTCAGACCCAGGTTTGATTCTTCCTTCCCCCCGAGGTTCCCGATGAAACGCTTCACCCTCGTTTTGCTCGTCTTCTTTGCCAGCGCCTGCCGGTCGCAGATTCAGCACGGCCTCGACGAGCGCGACGCCAACGAAGGCATCTCGGCGCTGGTGGCCCGTGGCTTCGACGCCCGCAAGGTCCCCGAGAAGGGCAAGAAGCCCACCTGGGCCATCGAGCTCGACGATGACCACGCCACCGACGCGCTGCGCGTGCTCACCGAGCTCAAGCTGCCGCGGCCCGCGCGCACCACCACCCGCGAGGTGACCTCCCAGGGCGCCCTCATCGAGACGCCGGCAGCCGAACGCCTTCGTCAGCTCGAAGCGCTCGAGGGCGACATCGAGCAGATGCTCGAAGGCATGGATGGGGTGGCCTCCGCCGGTGTCGAGCTCGTGGTGCCCGCGGCACCGCGGCCCGGCCAGCCTCTGGTGCCGTCGAAGGCGTCGGCGCTGATTCGTGCCCTGCCCTCGGCCCTCGAACGGCTTCAGCAGCAGCAAGCCGCCATTCGCGCACTCATCGCCGCCTCGGTGGAAGGGCTGAAGGCCGACGACGTGGTGGTGCTCATCGACCCGGTGACGAGCCAGGTGACCACGCCAGTGGTGGTGGTTGCGACCAGCGATCGCTTGCGTGCAGTGGTGGTCGCGATGGGGCTTTCGCTGAGCGCGCTCGCCGCGGCGCTGGTGGCGATGGGGCTGAAGATGCAACGCCGCAAGGTGTCTGCCGCCGCGATGGCACCCACCGAGCCGGCTTCTCCTGTGGTGGTGACAGTCGCCCCGCCAGCGCCAGCTCCCGCTTGCGCGCCGGTTCGCCGCTCGCCGACGCCGCAGCAGCGGCCGGTGGTGAACCCCAACGTCCAGCGCCGGATTGGGTGAATCGGCGATGAAGCGCGACTTCGAACCCACGCTGCCCGAGCCGACCGTGCGGATGCGCCCGGAAAGGGTGAAGCCCGAAAAACCCCGCCCTGCACCAGCCCCAGCCCCGAAAGGCTTCGCTGAACGGCTGGCGCTCTTCGTGACGGGCGTCGACCGGACCCGGGCGGAAGAGCTGTTGTCCGGCCTGGCGGGCGTGAACGAGAAGCGCGCCATCAACGCTGCCCGCGACGCAAGCCGGCTCGACTCGGCCACCCGGCAGGGCCGAATGGCTGTCGCTTTCGGCAACCACCCAAAGGCCGCCGAGCGCCTCAAGGAGCTCGTCTCGCGCGCGAGCCCCACGATGAAGATCGCCATCTTCCGTCGGCTGACGCCGTGGCAGCAGTCGCTGTTTCCGAGCCTGAAGGATGTGGTCGACGGTGAGATTCCCCCTGCGATGGAAGAGCTGGCCGAGCGGCTGATCCGCGAAGCGACCCGATAGTCCTTCTCACGAGACGGATGGCCCGGCCCATAAACCCAGTTGAATCAGCAACTTACGAATGGCAGGCGGTGTGAATTGTAGCTGTCTCATGTTCGACGCAGAGACGGTCACGACTGAGGTTGGCACCACCCCAAAGCCGGTCACGGCGACCCGCCGCATCTCGCCGTTCAAGCGCACCACCGCCCGCCGCCTGACCCGCGCCCACCTCAACCTGGCGCGCCGCCCGGCGGTCGCGCGGGCCGGGCTCGAAGCGCTGGCGCTCATCTCGGCGCAGCTGACCCAGTCGCTGGGCACGCCCGTCGCGCTCGAAGGCCACGTCACCGACGCGGCGATCAACCCCTTCGGTGGCCTCTCGCGCTACTCGGCCTTCGCGTTGGTCGAGCTCGGTGCACTCGGCCAGCTGGGCGTGCTCGAGCTCGATCTGCTCACCCTGAACGTCCTGCTCGCCCGCGTCGCGGGCAGCCCGGCGCGCATGTCGGCCCCCACCCGTCTCACCCAGGTCGAAGAGGCGGCGTTCGGCTGGCTCTGTCTCTCGGCCCTCGCGTGCCTGCGTTCGGTTGCGCTGGTGCAGAAGCAGTTCGGCCCGCGGCTGCTGGCCGTCTACATCGAGCGCGGCGAGATTCTCGAGCGCGTCGATTGCCGCGTTCGCCACGTCGCGGTCGAGCTGAAGGTAACGGTCGGCGAGACTGTGGGCGCTGCCCGCCTGCTGCTGCCGGCGCCTGGCTGCGACTCGGCGATCGCTCCGGTGGCCGAGCAGCTGCCGTCCGAGATCGCCCCAGAAGTCCTCGCGGCCGGCATCTCGGCGCGCAGCTTCTTCGGCCGCTGCGTGCTCGACGCCCGCGCCATGGCCGGCCTGCAGCTGGGCGACGTGGTGATTCTCTCGGGCGTCGCGGCTGGCGCGGGCCCGCTCACCGGCCCGGGCCGCCTCGTCACCTCGACCTTCGAGCTGCACGGCCAGTTCTCAGCCAATGGCTTCACCCTCACCCGCGCCGAGACGAGCGCCACCTCTCTTCCCCAGGAGCCAACCATGAAGCTCAAAGACGATGCCGTGCCCTCGCTGCCCGTCGAAGTCGAAATCGAGCTGACGCGCCTTCGCATCAGCATCGCCGAGCTCGCCACGCTGCGCCCGGGCGCCGTGCTGGCCCTTCGCATCGGAGTCAACGAGCCCGTCACCCTTCGCGTCGGCGACCGCGCCGTCGCCCGTGCCGAGCTGGTCGACATCGAAGGTGAGATCGGCGCCCGCATCCTCGGACTCGTGAAGTGAAAGCCCTCGACCTGGAGAACAAGATGACTCCCCGCACCAAGTTGATCGCTGCCTGCGTCGCGCTGACTGCCCTGATTGCGATGGCCACCTTCCGCGGGATCTCGGCGACTGCCGCAGCCCGCGCGGTTCTCACCCTCGCCGCGCTTGGCGGCATCGGCTGGTGGTGGTTTCGTTCGCAGAAGCTGGCGCCGTCGAAGAAATTCCAGCTGGCGCCGCGCCTGTCGGTCGTCTCGCGCGCCGGGCTGTCGCAGCGCACCGGCCTCGCGCTGGTCGAAGTCGACGGGAAGTCCTTCCTGGTCGTTCACGGCGATGGCTACGCCGAGATCTGCTCGACCGTCGCCGACAAGAAGGCAGCGCCCCGTGCCCACCGCGTCACCGACGAGCTGCCGCCGTTTCCGGAAGGTGTGCGATGAAGACCGTGACGGTTGCCGCGTGCCTTCTGCCGATGCTGGCTGTCGCGAAGGTTGTTCCGGTCGAGCAGGCGTCGATGGCGAGCGCTCCGGTTCCGATGATGGTGCTGCTCGCGGTGATGGCGCTGGTGCCCTTCGCGATCTTGATGCTGACCAGCTTCTCGAAGATTGTGGTGGTGCTGTCGATTGCGCGGTCAGCCCTTGGCACGCAGCAGGCCCCGCCGACGATGGTGCTCACCGGGCTCGCTGCGGTGCTCAGCGCCCACATCATGGCGCCGGTGGTCGAGCGCATGATGGAGAAGGGAAGAGACGTCTACAGCGAGACGGCGACGACCAAAGAGATGCTGTCCGCCGCGGCGTTGGTCGCCGAGCCGATGCGCGAGTTTCTGATCAAGCACGGCAGCCCCGAAGAACGTGCGCGCTTCGCCGACATGGCGCGTGAGCTGCGGCCGGACTCCGACTCGAAGCTCGTCACCGAAGAAGACCTCACCGTCATCGTCCCCGCGTTCGTGCTCACCGAGCTCAAAGAGGCCTTCATCATTGGGTTTTTGATCTTCCTCCCCTTCCTCGTGCTCGACATGCTCGTCGCGAACGTCCTGCTGGCCCTCGGAATGCAAACCTTGTCACCGAGCCAGGTGAGCCTGCCGTTCAAGATTCTTCTCTTCGTCGCTGTCGATGGCTGGGCGCTGCTCTCGCGCGGCCTGATTCTGGGGTACCGATAATGAGCCAGGACATGCTGCTGAACCTCGGCCGGGAAGCGTTGCTGTTGATGGTGCTGGCTTCCCTGCCCCCGATTCTCGCCAGCCTCATCGTTGGGTTTGCGATGAGCCTGCTGCAGGCCACGACGCAGATTCAGGAAAGCACGCTGTCGGTAGTGCCGAAGCTGTGCGCCGCGGTGCTCGGCCTGGTGATCGCGGGCCCGTGGATTGCGGATCAGCTGACCCGCTTTACGACCCAGCTGCTGAACGCGCTGCCTGGAGTGGTGGCATGAACACGCTGGAGCTCTTCACCCCGCACCTCGTCGGCGTCGCGCTGTGCGCGTCGCGCCTGCTGCCGATCGCTTTTCTGTGCCCACTCATGGGCGGCTCGTCGACGCCGACCACCGTGAAGTTGTCGCTGGTGCTCTCGCTGGCCGGCCTTCTTCATTTTTCGGCGGGAATCGGCGACGGGCTGGTGGTGGCCGACGTCTTCACCTTCGCGATGTTGATGGGCAAGGAAATCACCCTGGGCGTCGTCCTCGGGCTGGTGTCGGCGCTTCCCTTCGATGCGGCGCGCATTGGCGGCCGGTTCATCGATTTGTTCCGCGGCAGCTCGGCAGAAGCGGCGCTGCCGTGGGCGGGCGCGAAGGAATCGGCGACGGGCGACGTGCTGTACCAGCTGCTGGTGGCGATGGCCGCGGCAGGGGTTGCGATGCCGATCGTTCTGGGCGGCCTCTTTAAGAGCTTCGCCATTGTTGGCATCGGCGCGTTCGTGGCCAGCGAGTCGGCGGTGATGCAGGTCGCGGCGCTGGTGGGCACGACCTTCGCGGTCGGGTTGGCGATCGGGGCTCCGGTGGCCGGCGCTTCACTGGCGGTCGACTGCGTGTTGGGTCTCATCTCGCGCGGCTCGCCGTCGATGAACCTTCAGGACACGGGGGCCCCGATGCGAATCCTGGCCGGTGGCGCAGTGGCGTGGCTCGCGATCGGAGTTGTGATGGAACGTCTGCTGGCTTTGGTGGTCGACTCGGACGCCGCGATGCAGTCCGTTCTCTTTCTGGCGCGATGAGCGAGAAGACCGAACAACCGACAGCGAAGAAGCTGCGCGACGCGCGCAAGCAGGGGCAGCTGCCCCGCAGCCGCTTGTTGTCCTCTGCTGCCGCGACGGCGGGTGGGCTCTTCGGCTTTCTGCTCTTCGCCGACAGCAGCGCGGCACGCCTGAAGTCGTGGACGATGCAGCTCTTCGTCGACCCGACCCGCGCGCCTGCCGCCGCCATCTACGAAGGGCTGACGATTCTCGCGATCGCGACCGCTCCGGCGCTGGTCGGTGCTTTTCTCGGAAGCCTGCTCGTCTCACTCGGCACTGCCGGGCTTCAATTCAACCCGGATCAAGTCGCCCCGAAGCTCGAGCGGGTGGATCCAATCGCCGGGTTCAAGCGGCTCTTCAGCCCGCAGCAGGCAATTGAGGTCGGCAAGGGGCTGCTGGTGGCCGCCATCATGGCGTGGCTCGTGTGGACGGCGGTCGAAGACGGCGCGGGCACGGCGCTGAGGGCGGTGACGGTCGACGGGGTCTCGGCGTTCTCAGCCCTTCTCGCGGTGCTCGTCCCCACGTTGAAGCGGGGGTTGGTGGTGCTGCTGTTGCTCGGCCTTGGCGACTACGCCCTCGCAAGACGGCGGCACGTTCGCGACTTGATGATGACGAAGGAGGAAACGAAGCAGGAGCACAAGCAAAGCGAAGGTGACCCGCACCAGAAGGCGAAGCGGAAGGCGATCGGGCGACAGCTGGCGATGGGAGGCGCGGCACGCGGGGTGCAAAAAGCCTCTGCCGTGGTCGTGAACCCAACCCATATCGCCGTTGCGCTCCGGTACGACGAAGCGGAGTGCGACGCGCCCTACATCGTGGCCAAGGGCCAGGAGGAGGACGCCTTGAAGCTCAAGCAGGAAGCAAAAGAACTCGGAATTCCGGTGGTTAGAGACATTTCGCTCGCGCGCAGCCTGGTGCAGTTCGATGTGGGTGAAGAGGTGCCTGAGGAGCTCTACCAGGCCGCCGCCGCCATCTTGAAGGTCGCGATGGAGAAGAAAGACAGTCCCGGGGAGGAGACGTGATGAAGACTTTCACGGACGTGATTTCGAAGGTGCTGGCCCGGGCAAAGACGTCGTCGGACGTGGTGCTCGCGGTGGTGATGGCGGCGATTGTCGGCGCGATGATTGTGCCCCTGCCGTCCTGGTTGCTGGACGTCGGCATCGCGATCAACCTCGCCGCGGCGCTGTCGCTGCTGGTGGCCGCGCTGTACGCGAAGGATGCGCTGAAGGTCGCCGCCTTTCCGACTCTGCTGCTGCTGACCACGCTCTTCCGCTTGGCGATGAACGTGTCGTCGACGCGCCTCGCCCTTTCCGAAGGTCACGCGGGCGAGATCATCGAAGCGTTCGGCGAGTTTGTGGTGCGCGGCGACTACGTGGTCGGCGCGGTCATCTTCGCGATTCTCACGCTGGTGCAGTTCCTCGTCGTCACCAAGGGCGCCGAACGGGTGGCCGAAGTCTCGGCGCGCTTCACGCTCGACGCGATGCCGGGAAAGCAGATGTCGATCGACGCCGACCTTCGCGCGGGAGCCATCACGCAAGACCAGGCCCGCGCCCGCCGCCGGCACCTCGAGCGCGAGTCGCAGATGTTCGGGTCGATGGACGGCGCGATGAAGTTCATCAAAGGCGATGTCATCGCCGGCCTGATCATCGTCGTCATCAACATGGTCGGCGGCGTCGCGATCGGCACGATTCAGAACGGGATGACGATGGCCGAGGCCGCGTCGACCTACGCGCTGATCTCGATCGGTGACGGGCTCGTCTCGCAGATTCCTTCGCTGTGCATCGCGGTGGCAGCGGGCCTGGTCGTGACGCGCGTCGCCGGTGAGAACGAAGAAGCCTCGCTGGGCTCGGAAATCGGGTCGCAGTTCTTCGGGCAGTGGAAGGCGCTGTTTGTGGTCGCGGGCCTCTGCCTCGCCCTCGCCGCAATGCCGGGCATGCCTCACTTGACGTTCGTGGTGATTGCGGCGGTGCTGGCGACCATCGGGTACGGCCTGAAGAAGGGGCAGGAAGCGGACGCGGTGGTGGCGGCCGAGAAGGCAGCCGCGCCCGTCGAGCCCGAGGCGGCCGAAGAAATGGACCCTTCGGTCGGCGTGTCGCCCCTGATTCTCGACCTCTCGCCCGAGCTCGCCGTGCTGACAACCGAAGACGGCGGCGCCTTCGTGCGAGACGAGCTGACCTGGGTTCGCGAGCGCATCTTCCAGGAGCTCGGCGTGCGGCTGCCGGGAATCCGCGTGCGCACCGGCGCGCCCATCGGTTCGAACGCGTACGCTTTTTTGATTGATGAAGTGCCGTGCGGCCGCGGCGAAGTGAACCCCGAGAAGGCTTTCGCGCTCGCGGCGCCTGTCGACATCGGGTTTCTCGGTTTCGAGGTCGAGCCGTCTACTGAGCCTGCGACGGGCAAGTCGATTTCGGCGGTCGACCCGTCGCTGCGCACGCAGCTCGAGCTGGCCCAGGTGCAGGTCCGTACCGCGCGTCAGTTGATCTGCGATCACCTGGGCGCGCTGCTGCGGAAGCGGGCGAGCGCGCTGCTCGGCGTTCAGGAAGTGCAGGCCCTGCTCGAGGGCGTCGAGGCCCACGCGCCGGCGTTGGCGAAGGAAGCGCTGACCAAGGTCCCGCTGCCGCTGCTGACCGACGTGCTCAAGAAGCTGCTGCGCGAGCAGGTCAGCATCCGAAACATGCGCGCGATTCTGGACGCGCTGGTTGCGCCGTCGACGGAAGGTGATGCGAACGCGCTGGCCGAGAAGTGCCGCCAGGCGCTGCACCGGCAGATCAGCCACCAGTACGCGCCCAGCGGCCCGCTGTACGCGTTCCTGGTGGATCCGGCGATCGAAGAGACGCTTCGCAACGCGGGGCCGCAAGTGGCGATCGAACCGCACGACGCGCGGGCGATCGTGGAAGGCGTGAAGCGCATCGCCGCGCATGGCCGGGCGATTCTGCTCGCCTCGCCTGACGTGCGGCGGGTGCTGCGGCGCCTCGTGGAAGGCGCGTTTCCAGAAGTCGCGGTGCTGACCTTCACCGAGCTCGACACCGACCTGCAGATTCGCCCGGTCGGCCGGCTGGTTCCTGCAGCGCGCTAACGCTACTGGTTGTTGTCTGAAGGGTTCGGCGCCCCGCCCACGGCATCTTCTGGGCGGTTCACGCGGTCCTTCAGCTCCTTGCCGGCGCGGAACAGCAGCCCGCGCTTGGGCTTCACGGGGATGACCTCGCCCGTCTTCGGGTTACGGCCCTGGTAGCCCGGGTAGTGCTTCACGTGGAAGGCGCCAAGCCCGCGGATCTCGATGTTCTCGCCGCGCACCAGGGCTTCTTTCATCGCCTCGAAAATGGTTTCGATCGTGGCTTCCGCTTGCTTCTGCGTCACGCCGCGCTTCGTCACCAGGACATTGACCAGATCGGATTTGAGCATCATGACCCCCCGAACAGTTGGATACGACTCGGGTTTTGCAGCAATCCTACCCATAGATCGTGCAACCTCCAAGAATCGCACACCTTTTAGCTGACGTGCGACCCATCGGCAAGGCTCGCCCATGAAATCTGGCTTAGTTTCTCGACACTTGCGTCATCGCCGACCGAAAAAATCTTCTCGACCTCATCGAAGCCTACGCTGTTCGACACAGAGTCGTCTCGTCTCACGAGCATCGCGACGCCACCGACCGCCGCCGAGACATCGGCAAGGGTGAGCTGGGCGGGATCGCGTCCGGGCGTGATTTCCCCGCGCCGGCCGACGTTCAAAAGCGAGGCGGACTCGAGCTGGTGGACGACTTCTCCAACGAGCTGCGCGGGCACCCCGAGCTTCGACGCGAGCCGGGTGGCGTTGGGCGGCTTCGCCTTTTCGAGAAATGCGCGAGTGGCGAGCTGGGCGATGCGGCTGGCGAGCAGCTCACGCGCACGCGGGTGGTGCTGCAGATCGAGAAAGACGCCGCGGTAGGCCGCGTGCTCGACGGCGTAGGCCAGCCGCGCACCGAAGAGAACGAGGCACCAGGTGAGGTACAGCCACATCAAGAAGAGCGGCGCGATGCCGAGCGCGCCGTACACCGGGTTCGCGCTGAGGAAGAGCCGCGCGATTCCAGCGTAGGCGTTGCGCGCAATTTCCCAGCCCAGGCCGGCGACCAGGCCGCCTGCGAGGGCCGACCGCCAACGCACGGGTGCGTGGGGCGCGAGCTTGTAGAGCAGCGTCACCACGGTCACTGCCGACATCATGCTGCCAATGACCAGCAGCTGCGCGTAGAACGGAACGTGAATCGTCTCGACCAGCTTTCGAATGCCAGAGGTGGTGGCGAGCGTCAGGCCGACGGCCGTCGGGCCGAAGAGCAACATGCCCGCGTAGAGGCCCAGCGACACCAGCACCGGCCTGCTGCGCCGAACGCCCCACACTTCGTTCAACGAGACGTCGAGGCTGCGCAGCAGGATGCCCGACGAGAACAGAAGCACGACGAACGACAGGCCGCCGGCGGTGCGCGAGCTGGCGGCCGCGAAGAACTGGCGAACGTAGTCGTCCGAGTCGCGGTGCGCGCCGGGAGCGAGCACCTCCTGAATGAGGTTGAACACCATCTGCTCGAACTGCTGCTGCCGCAGCCAGTGAAGCAGCGCGAGAACGACCGCCAGCAGCGGCAACAGCGAGGTGATGGTGATGAAGGTCAGGTTTCCGGCGCGAAGCGTGATCGAATCGCCGCGGAAGCTGTGAATGAGCCCTTTGGCGGCGCGCCAGGTGTCGACCGCAAAGCGGCCCAGGCGGGTGCCTTCGAAGGGCCGCGCGGCATCGCGAAGACGTGACCGCAGCGATGGCGACGTCGTCTCTGCCAAAGCGTTGAGCTACCGGCGCCGCACGAGGATGCGTTCGATGAGCTCGCGCGAATAGCCGGTGAGCGAGATGAACACGACGCCCATGCCCGCCTGAATGCCCGGGGCCTTCTCGATGGTGCGGACAACTTCGCCCACCCCTTCGATGGTCTCGAGGTCGTCCATGATGACGGTGAACTTCAGCGTGACTCGGGTGCCGATGGGCAGCGGCTCTTCAGACTTGATGAAGACGCCGCTGCGGGAAATGTTCGAGACGTACTCGGCGATGAACTCGTCAACGGAAGCGAACTCGCGGTTGACCGTCTGGCGCGTTTCGATGCGGCGATCGACGGTCATCGCGTCACCTACTTGACGACGTCCGACGAGTCAGGCTCGGCCACGGCAGACGAAGGCTCGCTGTTGCTCGAGCCAGCGGCCTGCTGCTGACCGGCCTGAGGCTGCGAGGGGCGCGCGTTGCCACCACCGCCACCGCCACGGTTGGCGCCTCCACCGCCTCCACCGCCGCCCTGGCGCCCACGGCCGCGATCGCGATCGCGCCGGCTGCCGCGATCTGCGGCGCCGCCCTGAGCACCGCCACCCTTCTCGGTACCGCCGCCGTTGCCACCACGATCGCTGCCGCCACGGCTTTCGAGCCGGGCTTCAGAAGGGCCGCGTTTCGGGTTGCCCCAGCGCTGGGGCTCGATTTGTTCGACGGACGAGGCGACCTTGTGCTCGGCGCCAGACGCCACCCGCGCGTAGATGTCGTACTGCTCGCGGTGGTAGTCGAGCTGGGTGCGGACCTGAATCGACTTATTGAAGCGATCCATCAGGTGACGCAGTTCCTGCTTCTCTTCGCCCAGCAGCAAGGCGGCGACTTCGGCCTGGCAGCTGATGACGATGGTCGGATCTTTGTACGAGCCCGCTGACCGCCGCAGCTCACGGAAGATCTCGTACGACACGGTGGTGGCCGTCTTCACGAAGCCCTGGCCGTCACAGTACGCGCAGTCTTCGTGGAGCATTCGGCCGATCGACTCGCGCACGCGCTTGCGGGTCATCTCGATGAGGCCGAGCTCGGAGATCCGGAGGACGTTGGTCTTCGCCTTGTCGCGGCCCAGCGCTTCCTGCAGCGACTTGAAGACCTTGTCGCGGTTCTGCTGCTTCTCCATGTCGATGAAGTCGCAGATGATGATGCCGCCGATGTTCCGCAGCCGCAGCTGGTAGACGATTTCCTTCGCTGCCTCGACGTTGATCTTGGTGATCGTCTCTTCGAGGCTCTTCTTGCCGACGTAGCGGCCGGAGTTGACGTCGATCGCGGTCAGCGCTTCGGCCTGATCCATGATCAGGTAGCCGCCGCTCTTCAGCCAGACCTTGCGGGCGGTGGCGCGCTTGATCTCTTCCTCGATGCCGTACGCATCAAAGATGGGCTCGTCGGTGTCGTGAAGGATGACGCGTTCACGCAACGCGGTGTCCTGCACCGTCACGAACTGCAGCACGCGCTCGTACTCTTCGCGGTCGTCGATAATCAGCTTCTCGACGTCCTGGGCGAACAGGTCACGCGTCGCGCGGAGGATGAGGTCGAGGTCGGGGTGCATCAGCCCCGGCTGGTGGCGCTTCTCGTTCTTCTTGATGGTGTCGTTCCACACCTCGAGCAGGAAGCGAATGTCGGCCTCGAGCTTTTCCTGGGGAACGTTCTCGGCGACGGTGCGGACGATGAAGCCGGTTCCGGGCGGCCGCAGGCGGTCGACGATCTCGCGCAGGCGCCGGCGCTCTTTTTCATTGCCGATGCGGCGGCTGATGCCGACGTGATCGACGGTCGGCATGAACACCAGGTGCCGGCCAGGAATCGAGATGTGCGAGGTGAGGCGGGCACCCTTGGTGCCGATGGGATCCTTCGAGATCTGCACCAGCACTTCCTGGCCGACCTTCAGCAGATCTTCGATGCGCGCCGACTTCTTCGGCACGCGGACTTCTTCCCGTTTCTGCTTCTTCTCGTGATTGCGGGCCTCGCGCGGCTTCTCGTCACGCGGTGCGCGGCGTTCGCCGGCGACAGGCGCGGCGTTGCCGGAATCGGCGAGGGCCTGGGCGACGACCTGCGCCCCCGTAGGTGGAGCACCGTCTGCCGTCGCGAACGACGCGTCCATCGCGGCTGCGATGACTTCGGCTCCGGAAGGAGGCGGGAGCGGCTCGGAAGACGCTTCGGCGGCCACGGGCTCGGCAGCGGCTGCGACCGGGGTCGGGGCAGGCGCTTCAATCGCGTCAGGCGCGGCAGCGACGGCGGGAGGCAGAAGCTCGCCGGGCGGCAGCTCTTGCATCTCGAACTCGTGCGGCATCGGAGCGCTGGGCGCCGGGGGCGCTTCCTCCGGCTGGGCTTGGTCGACGGCGTCGACGTCGGGGACCTCTTCGTGCTCGTCGTGCTCGCCTTCGGTCAGCTCGAACTGCTGCCGCGAGAACTCGGGGTCGTAGAAGACGTCGGTGACATAGAGGAAAGCGGCCTTGTCGAGACCGACGTCGACGAACGCAGCCTGCATGCCCGGGAGCACCCGGGTAACGCGGCCTTTGTAGATGTTGCCGACGATGCCTTTGTCTTTTTTTCGCTCGAGATAGAACTCAGCGATGTGACCGTTTTCCACCAGCGCGACGCGGGTCTCGCGACCCGCGGCGTTGATGACCAGGATGCTGCTCATGGGGGAATCCTTCAGGCGCACTGGCTCCGACGGTTCCCGACGGACGGGAGACGTGGGACTGGCGGGGCTGGAAGCGCGAGTGGGGCAAAGTTATCGTCGAGGGGGACAAACGCGAGCTGCGTGAATCCCCCAACCGTTCAACTGCCGGGGCCTAACTGCGCCCGATAATTGGCTTTCGCGCCCAAAGTGACAGCCGAGCCCACGAAGGGTTTCGGCGGCGGAAAGCTCCCGTCAAAACTGTGATTGGGCCAGAGACTTTCACGGTTGAATGTAGGTGTAAAGCCGAGGGCCCGATTCTTTAGGCGGTGGCGTGGGGCTTCTCGGGGCGCGCAGCGCGGGGTCGCCAGACGAGGCGCAGGCCGCTCCACGCAGGGTCGAGCAGGACGAGCTTGTTGTCGTTGAGGCCGATTTCCAGGGCGGCGAGCCGCACGAAGTCTTCGGTGGGCGTCATGGTGCCATCGCCGGCGTGCGGGAAGCAGACCCAGATGTTGCCGGTGACGGCCATGCCTCGCGCGAGCGCGGGGAGCTTCTCGACGAGCTCGGTCTTCTTCGTGGTGAAGAAGATGGTGACGTCGATGCCGGTCTTCGCGGAGTCGAGGAGCTCGGCGCCGTCGGGAAGCGGGTGAAGGCCGTCGAGGAAGCCGTCGGGCGGGTTGAGCACGGACACGTGCATGCCGGGCCGAATGCCGAGCATGGTGGGCAGGGGCGCAATCAGGTGAGGGCCACCGAAGCTCATTGCTTCACCTCGAAGGTCGAAAACTCACCAGTTGCGCTTGCGTCGTCGGACGACGTCACGGATTCGACCTCGGCGTGGGGCGGGCCCTTGTGGCACCAGCGAATGAAGTCCTCGAGCGCGGCGGGATCGCCTTCGGCGACCGCTTCGACGTCTCCGTCGTGGAGGTTGCGAACCCACCCGGTGACGGCGAGCCGCTGGGCTTCTTCACGGGCGCACGCGCGAAAAGAGACGCCTTGCACAAGGCCGCGAATACGGAGATGAACGCGTCGGAGGCTCACTTTGGTGGCGCGGCTTACCACGGCACAAAGCGTGGACGAAGAGTCGCTGGGCGAGCGATTCGAATCACGCGCGCGCCAGCAGGGCGGCATCTACTTCACGCCGGGCTGGCTGGTGCAGCAGGTGCTCGAGTCGGTCGCGCGGTTCGTGCCGGACGAAGGAACCCTGGTGGTCGTGGACCCGGCGTGTGGCGCAGGCGCTTTTCTCGCCGCCGCAGCCGAACGGTTTCCGCGCGCGACGCTGCTGGGCTGCGAGCTCGAGGCAGCGTCGGTGAAAGACTGCCGCGAGCGCGTGCCGAAGGCGACGGTGGTGCACGGCGACGCGCTGCGAGGGCCGGCGATGGCGAAGCTGTTGAAGGAGGTGCCGCCGGGCGCTTTCGAGCTGTGGGTGGGGAACCCGCCGTACAACGGCCGTTCGGCGTTGCTGGACGACAAGGAAGCCTTCGCGCGAATGCAGCAACTGCTGGCGCCCGAGGCGAAGCTGGCAAAGGGCCAGAGCCTGCGCGACGACTTCGCGTTCTTTTTGCTGGTGGCGGCGCAGCGGCTCTCACCGCGGGAAGGCGCGCTGGCTTTCGTCACGAGCGCGAGTCTGCTGGACGCTTTTCTCTATGGGCCGCTGCGACAGACGCTGCTGACCAGGCTGGCGTTGAGGCAGGCGGTGGATCTGGGCGGCGGCATCTTCCGCGGTACGAAGGTGCGCACGTGCTTCACGGTGTGGACGACGGGACGCGAGGGCGACGTGCTTTCCCCTGCCCCGCCACAGTTCCGGCTGAAGGAAGAGTCGGCCGAGGCCACGGCGCTGCACGCGCAGTGGACGAAGGAAGGGGAGCCGCTGACGAAGCTGATTCCGGTGAGCCTGCCGGGGCTGAAGACGCGGTTCGACGAGCTGCTGACGGACGCGGATCCCGAGAAGCTGCGATTGCGATTGGTCGAGCTGATGAAGACTCCGAAGAATGGGCTGGCCGCTTTCGCGAAGCAGCACGGCATCCCCGAGTCGTGCATGAAGAAGTTGGAGGCGCTTCCGACAGGGCTGGAAATCGACCCGGCGAAGGTGCGGGCGTTCATCCGGTACCGCGGGGCGCAGTCGCGAGGGCCGACGGCGTTTTGTTACGTCGATCGTCAGCTCATTCCGCGGGGTGACCACCGGCTGCAGCGAGGCTGGGACCCACACCAGGGGCGTTGCAAGCTGGTGTTCAACGTGCGCGAGCTGCCGCTGTGGGCCGAGCTCGTCGAAGAGGCGGGCTGCGTGACGGCGTATCAGCACACGCGGTTCGCTCCGCTGTGGGTGCCGAGGAAGGCACGGGACGAAGGCTCGACCGACGAGACGCTGGTGCCGAACCTCTCGCCGCGCGGCCTCGAGTGGGCCGAGCAGCTGGGTGGGCCGCGCGTGGTGTTCGCCGAGGTGGCGCGGTTCATCCGTTCGCCTGCGGTGCAGGAACTCTGGGCGCCCGCATTCGGGGCGTCGGAAGAGCTGTGCGTTCCGGACCTATCGGTGCGTGAGTCGGAAACGCCTGCGCCCGAAGCCCCGCCCGAGCCGACCACGTGTCAACCGTCCGCGCAGCCGCTGCGGAAGAGCTGACCGCGGACGGGGGGCCGCCCGTATCGTCCCGTTTTCACTGAAAACGAGGATGGCGTGGGGGCTGCTCAATGCCTCGTCATGCACTCCCCCAAACTCGCGCTTCTTGCAGCCCTCTTGGTCACCGCCTGCGGCCCCGGCTACACGCCCATCAGCTACCCGCCCGAGAACAAGACCATCGACCACTCGTCTGGGAAGGTTGCGGCCGGCACGGCGTGCACCACCAGCGATGCGTGCGGAACCATTTCCGGGTGCGCGACGGATGGGTTTCCGGGCGGCTACTGCACCAACACCTGTAAGAACGCTGCCGATTGCGGCGGGGGCAATGACCGTTGCGTCAACCTGCTTTCCGACCCCAAGAACGCGTGGTGCACAGCGCCCTGCGCAAAGCCGGGTACGCGCTCGACTTGCCGCAATGGGTACATCTGTCGGGGTCTCGAGGGTGAAGACGACGGGTTCTGCTGGCCCGAATCGAAGACCGCTCCTCCAGCGAAGAGCGCCGTCGGAGCCAGCTGTTCGTCGAATGATCAGTGCGCGGTGAATGGTTGCTCGGTGGATGGATGGCCGGGTGGCTACTGCACGAAGCCCTGCACCGAGTCCTCGCAGTGTGGTGCGGGTGCGCGCTGCCTGAATGACACCGACACGAACCAGATCTACTGCGTTGCGACGTGTGCGCAGCCCAACAGCCAGTCGACCTGCCGCAACGGTTACACCTGCCTTGCCTACGCGGCACCCCGCACGGACGGCTTTTGCTACCCTGGAAGCTCGGGAAGTGGCGGTGGCGGTGGCGGTGGTGGTGGTGGTGGTGGCGGTGGCAGCAGCGGCGGCGGCGCGGGTGGCGGCAGTGGCGCAGGTGGAGGCAACCCGCTGCCAACGACAATCAACTATCGGGTGACGTCAGTGACGGGCAACTTCTCGGGTGAAGCGATGCACGTCGAATCTGCGACACGTACCGACACGCTTCTCTCGAACCAGTGCGAGTACACATCGTCGAGCACCGCCTCTGGGTTCATCGGTGCGACTTCAACGTCGCCAAATCTCACGATGACGGGCCTGGCCACCTGCCCTGCTGGCCATGCGACCTCGACGGCTGCTGCGGCGTGCACCACCCAAACGGTGAATCTGAATGGGGTCAACTTCGAAGTGCTGGTGACGGTCTACGGCTGGGCGGACAACTCGACGGTCATGTTCCGGGTACGCTACCCGCCCGTCGGCCTGCCCGGCTGCAACTACGCCAGCGTCCTCTGGAGCGGCGTGCACGAGTGGTCAATGACTGCATCGACGACCGTCGGGAAGTTCCGCGCAGGCCAGCCCTTCCTGCTGGTGTTCGCGGGCGCCAAATACCTGAGCACGAGCAACAAGACGTCAGACGTGGCCTGGAACTTCGAGATGATGGTCGAGCCGAAGTAGCGGCTCTAAATTTAGATGTAGCCGAAGCGTCGGCGCAGGGCCCACTCGAGGCCGACGATCATCACCAGGGTCAGCAGCCAATACCAGCGATCCCACAGCGGCTGGTCTTTGCTGCGACCCACCTCGACCAGCGGCGGCTCGAGAAGCGGGACGCTGGCGAGGGAAGTGTCGGAAGGAAGCGTGAATGACTTTCCGCCGGTGGCCTTCGCAATCTCGGCCATCAACGCAGCACCGACGTGCGCATCGGCGAGCTCAGAGCCGACCGCGCGCACGGCGAGCGCGTCTTGCCCGGTGCCCAATGACTTGCCGTTCTTGGTGGCAGTCGAGCGCAGCAGGTACGCGCCGGGCGGAGGCGGCGGGAACTCGACGCGGGCCGAACCGTCTGCCCCGGCGACGACCTGCTGGGTGCCCACGAGGCGGCCGTCATCGGCAGAGACGAGCTCGACGGTGACGTCGGCTCCGGCGGCGGGCTGGTAGTCGGGAAGCCGGGCGACGATGCCCACTCCGACGGGGCGGCCGGGTTCGACGCTGGGAGGATCTGCCTGAACCTGCAGCGTGGTGAGATCTGGGTCCCGCACCAGCCAGCGCAGCGCATTTCCCCAGAAGCGTTCGTAGTGACGAGACGGCGCGCCGCCGACGTGAGAGGTGAACGCCCAGTACCAGCTCGCATCGGTCATCAGCGTCATCGTGCGGCCGCGGCCGAACTCCCACAGCGCCAGCACCGGAGCACTCTGGCCCGCCACGTTCGCATACGGATGATCGAGCAGCACCACGGCGCCCGGCTTCGCCCGCGTGAGGTTGAGGCCCGGAATCGCGGGCAACGACGCCCACGCCGATTCCGCGGAGCCCGAGCCGGTGCCGAGCGCGGTGACGGGGTGCCGCTGACCATCGGGAGTCAGGCGGGCTTTGAAGGTCTGACCATCCGAAGGGCCAGCCGACTCGACGGGCAGCGCCTCGGCCAGCATGGTGAAAGAGAAGCGCGAGTCTCCGAAGGAACGATCGCCACCGACCACTGCCAGCGCCCCACCCTTCGAGATGTAGTTCTTGAGGTCGCGCTCGTAGGTGGCGATCGAGAGGCCAGGCTCGGTGTAGCCAAAGTTCAGGAAGACCACGACGTCGAACGTGTCGAGCTTCTCGCGGAAGATCTCCTCCATCGGGAAGGGAATCAGCGACAGCTCGCGCTCGTCGTTCGACGTGTTCGCGTTGTCGCCGCTGTTTCGCAGAATGTAGAAGCTGATCAGCTCGACGTTCGGATCCTGCTTCAACAGGCCGCGCAGAAACCTTTCGTCCCAGCTCGGGCGGCCCGAGACGAGCAGCACGCGCATGCGATCGCGAATCACCTTCAGCGCAAAAGAACGGGTGTTGTTCTCGACGACGGCTTCGTCGGGGAAGACCGGCGTCGACACCGTGTAGACGAACCGGCCCGTCTGGTCGGGCGTGAAGGTGAAAGACACGGTCTGGGTGTCCTCGTTCTTGGCGAAGCGCACCTGCTGGGTGGCGACCGTGCGTCCCTCGCGAGACAGCACGACGGACACGTTCTCGCCCTTGTAACCGTGGCCCTTCAGCTCGACCTCGGCGGTGACCGAGTTGCGAACGAAGGCGAAGTCGTCGACCTTGATCTGCTCGATCGCGATGTCCTTGAGGCCTTCCTGCCCGACGAGGAAGGTGCTGACGGGCACGGCGAGCTCTTCCAGCGAGGCGCGGGTGCGGGCCGACAGCCCAGAGGCCAGATCGACGTTGTCGGCACCGTCAGAGAGCACGATGACGCCGGCGAGCTTGCGGCTCGAGCTCGAGCTGTCGCCGGCCTTCAGCGCGCGAAGGGCCGCCAGCAGATCCGTTCGTCCCGCGCGAGGAGGCGTGTTGCGCACCGACTCCGCGCTGACGGGCGCGAGCTCGGGGTCGAAGCCGAAGACGTCAAAGGCGTAGCGGTCTTTCATCGCCTCGAACTGTGGAGCGAAAGCGTCCAGCGCATCTGCGACCTGCGACGAGCGCGTCGGGCCGTTGGGCTCGACGGGGAACCCCATCGACGCCGAACGATCGACCAGGACGGCGACCCGGTTGCGGGCGCGGGCGACCTGCAGGTTTCGAAGCGCGGGCTCGAGCAGGAAGAAGAGCGCACAGAAGCCGGCCAGGATGCGCAGGCCCCACAGCAGCGCGCGGCGGCGGCGATCGGGCTCGCGGTAGAGGCCGAGGCACGCGAGCACGACGCCCGCGACGAGGGCGGCACAGAGGATGACCAGGACCCAGGCCGGCAGGGGTGAGAGGCTGACCAGCTTCCAGGTCTGCTGCGCGGAGTCCATCGGGCTAGCGCCGCCGCTTCATGATCATCGGCAGGTGAACCGCGTCGTCTTTGTAGTCGAGGCACATCGCGTACATCACGACGTTGATCGCCAGCCGCGTCGCGTACTCGCGCTGCCGTTCACCGCCGGGCACGGGCTCGAACTCGAAGGAGCCGCCTTCGTCGCGGTTCATCGCTCCGAGGACGTCGTTCTGAGAATAGAGAACGGCGGCGCGGCGGCCGATCGACGCGGCCTCGAGCCAGGGCTTGTTGAGCACCCGGCCCGGCGCGGCATCGAGGAGGAAGAAGCTCTTGAAGACGACGTGGGTCGACGGCACCTGGGCCAGCGGCGCCTGCGGCAGGACCCGGGCGAGCTCGCGCCGGAAGCTCGAGTCGAAGCCGTTGCCGTCGCTGCCGTCGTTGGCGTCGGCGAAAACAAAGCCGCCGAAGGTGAGGTAACGGCGCAGGTTCTCGACCTCGTCGCTCTTGAGCACCGGCAGCTCGCCGTCGCTGCCGAGGTAGAGAAACGGGTGCTCGAAGAGGCGCGGGCTCGACAAGGGAATCGCGCGGGCCTCGAGGACGACTTCGATCGAGGTGCGGCGCTGCAGCTCCCATGCGAGGCGGCGAAGGCCGGAGGCGCGGGTGTCCCACTTGCCGGCGTGCTGGGCGACCGCGGGGATGAACCGCGACGAGTCACCGAACGCGAAGGCGCTGGCGACGGGGAGGGTCAGCCCCGCGAGTAACGACCGGCGGCTGAAGGAGTGCGGCATGGGCGACGGGTATATACCGCGCATGGTCAGACGCGATTCCCGCAGAACGTGCGGCGCCGTTCGGTTATAGGGCGCCCATGGCGAAGGGCAAACGCGACAAGGCGGAAGTGGCGGCGATCGAGACGAAGTCGCTGCTCGACGTGGCGTGGCGTTCGTACCAGGCCGGCGACATGGTGATCGCGCGGCGCGCGGCGAAGCTCTTGCTGGCGGGCGGCGGGAAGGAAGCCGACGAGGCGGTGGCAAAGAAGCTGGGCAAGCAGCTGTTCGCACCGGGCCATGAGGCGGATGCGCGGCAGGTGGCGGCGGACCTGATCGAGCGGACGAACCCTCCGCCGAAGCCTTTCCTGCTCGGGGGCGCGGCGCTGCTGATCTGGGCGGTGCTGCTCGCGATCGCAAGCCGGGGCTGATGGAGACTTTTCTTCGCGCCATCGAGGCGTATCAGCGCTTCGACCCCGCCGGGTGGGTGAGCCTCTTCCGGTTTTTCCCGGCGTGGGCGGGCGGGGTGATGATCGCCGGCGGCGTGCTGATGATGTTGTTCGGCGGGGGAAAGCTGTTCCGGTTGATTGCCGGGCCGCTGGGGGCAGGGGTGGGCTTTCTGTGGGCGCCGGTGCTGGCGACGAAGCTGGGCTACGCGCCGCAGGCCGAACAGGCGCGGGTGGTGGCGACGATTGGCCTCGCCGGCCTGGGCTTTCTTTTTCCGCCGGCGGCGACCTTCTTCGCGTTCGGAATTCCGCTGGGGATGGTGGCGGCTGAGATGGCCGGGGTGAACGACTGGCTGCTGGGCTTCATCCCCGGGTTCTTCTTCGGCGGCGTGCTGGCGATGGCGGCGCACCGATATATCGGCGCGGTCGTGTCTTCTCTGGTGGGGGCGTGGCTGATGTTGCTGGGGCTGCTGGCGGCGCTCTTGCCCTTCACGCCGCTGGTGGAGTCGGTGGCGCAGCAGCCGTGGGGCGTGCTGATGGCGGCGGCGTTGTTCGCGGTGGCGGGCTGCGTGTACCAGCTGCTGGTGCAGCTCTCGCCGGAGGCGCGGGCGGCGCAGAAGGAAGAGAAGAAAAGGGCGAAGAAGAAGCTCGCCGAGAAGAAGGCGATCGAGAATCGCTGGTCGAACTATTCGAAGGACAAGGGTCTCGATTGACGGGGCCTGTGGTAGCAGCCGGGGACTCAAGATGAAACACGTGGAAGTCGCGAGCGCAGCGGACGATGGGGTGGACTTCGGCCAGGACGCGGGGCCGTGGCAGAAGCCGAAGGGGCTGACGCCGCGTGGGTGGGCGATCATCGCGGGGTTGGCGGTGGTGCTGAACGCGCCGGTGATTCACTACTACCTGCTGCGGGGCGCTCCGGAGGCGACGGTGACGTTGCCTTTCGCGGACAACTACGAGGACCCGTCGACGGTGGGGAAGAACTACTTCAGCACGGGCGGGTTCTACCGGTCGGTGAACGGCGAGCTGCTGTCACCTGGCGTGAAGAACAACCCGCTGTGGCTGAAGGCGAAGCTGCCGCAGAACGTGGCGGTGGAGTTCGACGTGAAGTCGATGTCGCCCGAGGGGGACATCAAGGTCGAGATCTTCGGCGACGGGTCGGACCACGCGTCGGGGTACGTGCTGATCCACGGCGGCTGGAACAACTCGATGAGCATCATCGCGCGGCTGGACGAGCATGGCGCGCCGATGGCGCAGCTGGCGAACCCTGGCGTGGGTGCTGAGATGGTGAAGAGCGGCGCCTTCAAGAAGGACACGCGGATGCGGGTCGAAGGCGCGCACCGCCCGGTGCAGATCGGAAAGAGCGAGCACTGGCGCATCGAACGCCGCGGCTCGGTGATCACCTGGTTCCTCGATGGCGCGAAGTACATGGAGCTCGACGACCCGATTCCGCTGGTCGGCGACAGTCACAATCGGTTCGCTTTCTCCTCGTGGGAAGCGCAGCTTTATTTCGATAACCTGACCGTCACCCCACTGTAAAAAACCGCAAACGAAATGGTTGCAAGCTGTAGGCGGTCGTATACGGTGCCCGGCGCGTTCTCCACGAGGGGGACCCATCGCAGTAGAAGTTCCGCAGTCTCAACGCAGCACCAAACCAGGGGTTTCTGAAATGAAGCGTATCGTTCTCGGAGTTGTTGCCGGTCTGTCCCTCATCACCGCGGCGGCCTGTGGCGGCGGCGGCGGCGGCGGGCAGTCGACGGAGTGCAAGAATTACATCCTTTGCTACGAGAAGACGGGCGGCACGAAGGGCAGCCTCGACTCGAGCTACGGCGCGAGCGGCAGCTGCTGGAGCACTGGCGTCGCGGCCAGCGCCGAAGCCTGCACCACGGCCTGCAAGTCTGCCAACGACTCGTACAAGTCGACGGGCCAGGGCGCCGACGCCGGCTGCACCTTCACCTGATCTGACCTGAGACGGGCCTTCGGGTCCGACTCAACAAGGCCCTCGGTGCTTCGTGCACCGGGGGTTTTTTGTTGCCCGCAGTTTGGCTAGAGCTTTCCGTTTGCCTTGAGCATCTCGTGAATCGACTCGACGGCTTTGACGGGGGCAAACCAGCCGCGGCGGGTGCCTTCGTTGAAGCGAATGCAGGTGACATCAGGGATGGTGGCGAGCAGCGCCTGGGTCGCCGCGGGGCTGAGCGAGAGGACCTGAAGCGCGCCATCGGTGCCGAAGAAGGGGCTGGCGGGGATGCGGCCGCCATCGGGGTTGATGGGGGCAACCGCAAAGTTGAACTGAGGGGCGCCGCCATCGGCAGGGAGTTCTCCAGCATCAGGGGCAGGCGGAACGGAGCGCGAGAATGCGTAGCCGTTGGCCATCTGCAGGTCGGTGTAGACGAGGACACAGCGCTCGCCGGCGAAGACCTCAACCAACGGCTTCTTCTCGGCAAGGCTCGCCTGGGTGGCGGCGAGGTGCCAGGTGGGCAGCTTGAACATCGCCGTCCACAGCTTGTCGAGCGCCTTGCGGTCTTGCGAGCCGTCGTCTGGGTACGCCTTCTCGGCGAGAAGGCGGAAGTCGGCGGGGCCCGAGGGGCAGCCAAGGAGCAGCGTGCAAACAAGAACCGGAAGGGCCGTGGCTTTCATGGCGTTGCGCCTACTAAAGGTTGAAGACGCATGCTCCTGAAAGTTGGCCGGGTCGGATTGGTGGGGGTGATGCTCGCGCTGGCGAGCTGTAGCGCGGCGCCTTCGCCGCAGACGCAGGAGTGCCGGGACTACATCGCGTGCTACCGGAAGGTGGGCGGCACGGGGGACCTGACGGCGACGTATGAGGCGAGTGGGTCGTGTTGGACGACGAACGCTCCGATGGCGCAGTCGTGCACCGCCGCGTGCGTGTCGAGCCTGGGGAACTTGAGGGTGATGTTCCCGAGCTCCGGCTGTTGACCGCGTTCAGGGTTTGGGACGAGGCTTTCACGAAGATGAGAGCAATCGCAGTGGCAGTGGTGATGGCAGCGGCGCTGGTGGGATGCACGGGCGGCAGCTCGACGATGATGGAGTGCGACCGCTACCTCGCCTGCGTGGTGAAGCTGGGCGGCAGCACGGCGTCGCTGGAGTCGACGTACGGCGTGAACGGCACCTGCTGGGAAGACCCGGCCGAGGCCGAGAAATGCTCGGTGAGGTGCAAGATGGCGGTGGCGGCTTTTCCGACCGATGCGGGCTGTTAGCCTGCTGATCGCAATGGCGTTGGCTGGGTGCGGCGTCGACGCGACGGCGCAGTGCCATGAGACGGCGGCGGCTTCTTGCAAGAAGCTGTTCGCGTGTTGGACCACGGCGCCCGAGCAGGCGAAGTTGATGGTCGGGACGAGCGCGGAGGAGTGCACGACGCAGTCGAAGGCGCGGTGTGATGCGGCGACGTGCGAGTGGGACGTGGTGCTGGGCCAGCAGTGCGTGAAAGAGTTCACCGCGCTGACGTGCACGGACGTGAAGGCTGGAATCACTCCGGCGAGTTGCTCGAACACCTGCAAGTGACTTTCGCGTATAGGGTCGGCTCCAAAAAAGGGAGGCGGCACCATGGCGTTTCGCATTGCGGTGATGGCGTTGTTCGTTGGGCTGGTCGGCTGTGGCTCGGGAGACCCGTGCACGAAGGGCAGTCCGTGCCCGAACGACGTGAAGAAGACCCCGTCGGAGATCCAGACCTGCCAGTCGACGCTGGACGCGAACAAGAACGCGCCCTGCTACCAGCTGGTGCTGAGCTTTAGGACCTGCGTCACCGACAGCGTCGTCTGCACCAGCGGCGGCACCACCGATGTCTCGCTGACGCTCACGAAGGCCGAGAACAACTGCAAGTCGCAGCTCGACGCAGCGCAAAGCTGCTGCGCGTCGAACTCGACCTCCAGCGTCTGCATCTGAATTCGTGGCAGCGACGCGGCTCATCCCTCGACTTCTCTCGGGATGAACGGAGGCGCTCTCTCTCGGGATGAACGGAGGCGCTCTCTCTCGGGATGAACGGAGCCCTTCTCCCCTCGGGATGTAGGGCCTTGTTTACGGCATCTCGGTGTGACCCTGCCGCCGCAGGAAGGTCGGGATGTCGAACTGATCTTCGTCGAGAGGCAGGCTGGCATCGCGGGTGTGGGCGATGCGCGGGCTCTGAAGCTTGTGTTCGGCTGAGAGCGTGCGCGAGCCCGCTTTCGCCGGGACGAGGGTGGCGAGCTCTTCGCGCGGAACCAGGGTCGCCGCAGGCGGAGGCGGCAGCGGCGCTGAGACGGTGACGGTGACGGCCGGGGCAGACGGCGCGGGCGACGGGCGGTAGCTCAGCGGCACCTGGACCTGCAGCGGGCGTTCAGCAGCGACGACCGGGCGCCGCGTCTGGGTCGCCGCGGGCGCGAAGCCGGTGGCGATGATGGTGATCTTGACCTCGTCCTTCGCGTTCTCGTCGATGAGCGAGCCGAAGATGATGTTGCACTCGGGATCCGCGGCGTCGTGCGCGAGGGTGAGCGCCTCGTTCACTTCCTGGATGTTCAGGTCACGGCCACCGGTGATGTTGATCAGCATGCCGCGCGCCCCGTCGATGCTGACTTCTTCGAGCAGCGGGCTCGAGATCGCCTGTTCCATCGCGCGCAGCGCACGCTTGTCGCCCGACGAACGGCCGGTGCCCATCAACGCAAGTCCCTGCTCGCCCATGATGGTCTTCACGTCGGCGAAGTCGACGTTGATGTAGCCGTGGTACTGGATCAGATCCGAGATGCCCTGAACGGCGTTGAGCAGGACCTCGTCGGCGCGCTTGAAGGTGTCGAGCAGCGGCATCGGCTCGGTGCAGATGGTGAGCAGGCGCTGGTTGGGGATTGTGATCAGGGTGTCGACGGCGGCCTTCAGCTCTTGCAGCCCCTGCTCGGCGGCTTTGCGGCGGCGGTTGCCTTCGAACATGAAGGGCTTGGTGACGACGCCAACAGTGAGCGCGCCCATCGACTTGGCGATGTCGGCGACGACGGGGGCCGCTCCGGTGCCGGTGCCGCCACCCATGCCCGCGGTGACGAAGACCATGTCGGCGCCTTCGAGAGCGGCGGCGATCTCATCGCGCGACTCGGTGGCGGCCTGGCGACCGATTTCCGGGTTGGCGCCGGCGCCGAGGCCGCGGGTCAGCTCTTTGCCGATCTGGAGGCGAACGGGGGCCTGGTTGTTGGCCAGCGCCTGGACGTCGGTGTTGAGCGCGATGAAATCGACCCGGTCGAGCCGATTGGCGATCATGGTGTTGACGGCGTTGCTGCCGGCGCCACCGACGCCGACGACACGGATGCGGGCTGCCTGCTTGTTCTGATCGAACTGGTCCATGGGTTGAGGCTCCAGAAGGGAATGGGTTGAATTCTCGACCCGCTGCAGCGAGTCGCAAGTTTTCAGCTACGGGGATGTAGCAATCGAGGTCAGAAGACCTCCTTGAGCCACTCGCTCATCCGGCCCTTCACCTTGCGGAACACGTTCTCTTCTCGAATGCGGAACAGGCGGCGATCCTGGTGGCGGGCGCCGTAGACGACGAGGCCGACCCCGGTCGCGTAGATGGGGCTCTTCACCACGTCGACGAGGCCGCCGATGCCGCGGGGGGTGCCGCGGCGAACGGGGACGCCCATGATCTCTTCGGCGAGCTCGTTCATGCCGGGCAACAGCGTGGAGCCGCCGGTGATCACGACGCCGGACGTGAGCGCTTCCGAGAAGCCGTTGCGTTCGACCTCGTGGTGGACGAGCTGGAAGATCTCTTCGACGCGGGGCTCGAGGATGTCGCAGAGGATCTGCCGGCCCATTACGCGGGGCTCGCGGCCACCAACCGACGGGACCTCGATCATGTCCTGCTTGTCGACCATCGACGACAGCGAGCAGCCGTACTTCTGCTTGATGCGTTCAGCCTCGTGCACCGGGGTGCGAAGGCCGACCGCGATGTCGTTGGTGAGGTTGTTGCCACCGAGCGCGATCACCGCGGTGTGGACGATGCTGCCGCCGTGGAAGATCGCGATGTCGGTGGTGCCGCCGCCGATGTCGACCAGACAGACGCCGAGCTCTTTCTCTTCGTCGGTGAGCACGGCCTCGGACGACGCGAGGGGCTGGAGGACGATGTCGGCCACGTTGAGGCCGGTGCGGTTGGCGCACTTGACGATGTTCTGCGCGCTGGCGACGGCGCCCGTGACGATGTGGACCTTGGCCTCGAGGCGGTAGCCGGCCATGCCCAGGGGCTCTTTGATGCCTCCCTGATCGTCGACGATGAACTCCTGCGGGAGGACGTGGATGACCTCGCGATCGACGGGGATGTTCACCGTCTTGGCCTGCTCGATGACGCGGGCGATGTCGGCCTCTCGTACTTCTTTGTCCTTGAGCGCCACGACGCCGCGGCTGCCGAAGCCCTTGATGTGGCCGCCGGCGATGCCGGTGTACACGTGGGTGATCTCGGTGCCGGCCATCGCCTCGGCCTCTTCGATCGCGCGGCGGATGCTGGCGACGGTGGCCTCGATGTTGACGACGACGCCCTTGCGCAGCCCCTTCGATGGGTGGCTGCCGATGCCGATGATGTCGATGCCGTCGTCGGTGAGCTCACCGACGATGGCGCAGATCTTGGTCGTGCCGATGTCGAGGCCGACGATGATCTCTCCTCCCTTCGTGTTCTTCGCCATGTGTTTTCCCTTCCTCCCAGTTGGCGCTGCCCTTTCGGGACCAGCGGTTACTTCGCTGGACGCCCTCCCCTTTCGGGGCTGGCGGCCAGAGTGTTCGTTGAAAGTGAGACGGTGACCGACGACGGGCGGGCCCGGTTGTCGAGACGGATGACGGCGGCACTGAGCGCGCGGGCCTTGAGCTCCTGACGGACGCGGGCGAGCCGGGTGAGCTTTTCGTCGAAGGCGCCGTCGCCCAGTTGGATGTGCTGACCATCGGCGGTGACCAGCGTCACGCCCTCGAGATCGAGGTGCACTTCAGAGAGCGGAGCGGCCTTGCCGAGCGCCGAGGTCGCGTAGGACGCGGCGACGTCGAGGGCAGCGGTGAGGCGAAGGGTGGTGTCGTCGTGGCGAGACACGTAGTCCTCGCGCTCGATGCCGGTGACGATCGGCAAGTCCAGCGCGTCGCTGGGCTGCACGCGCTTGAAGGGCTCGCCGTCGGCGTCGAGCAGGTAGAGGTCCCCTAAGGAAACCATCGCGACGGCCCTGTGCTCGGTGAGCTTGATCTCGAGGGCTCTGGGGAATCTGCGATCGACGCGGGCGGTCTTCACCCACGGGTGCGTGGCGAGAAGGCGTTCGACAGCGAGGGCATCGAGGGCGACGAGGTTCTGGCCGCGCTGAAGGCCGGCGAGGCGAGAAAGCTCGAGGTCCGACGCGTGGGAGTTTCCGGTGAAGGTGATGTCGGTGATCGCGAAGCGGGGCGACTGCTGAGCCCACTGCGAGGTGAAGTACGTGCCGGCGACGATCGCGGCGGTGGCCACGATGACTCCGAGCGCGCGAAGAAGCGCCGGGACAAGCGAGGTCGCGACGGCCTTGAGCTCGGCCGTCTTCTTCGCGGCATCGACGCGCCTGCGATTTTTTTTCGCGCGGAAGATCATCTGTTGGGGGGTTGGGGCAGCGGGTGAAACCAAGCGAATCGTCGAGCCGGTTCGGGCACTGGGCAATTTTTCGTCTACAGAGACGTCGCTGTAGCGATGTGGGGCGGTGTCAGATCGATTCATGGCGTCGATCAGGATTTCAGCGCGGCGCCGAGCAGCAGGCGTTCGCACAGCTGGGGGAAGGTGATGCCGCGGCCGGCGGCGATCTTCGGAAGGAGGCTGCTGCCGGTCATCCCGGGCAACGTGTTGACCTCGAGAAGAAGGGTCTGGCCATCGGGGGTGACGATGACGTCGCTGCGGCTGGCTCCCGAGCAGCCGAGGGCGCGGTGGGCGGCGAGGCAGGTGGCGTTGACCTTCGCGTAGAGGTCGGGCGGCAGCGGCGCGGGGAAGAGGTACTGGGTGCCGGAGTCGACGCCGTACTTGGCCTGGTAGTCGTAGAACTCGCGGGCGGGGACGATCTCGATCGCGCCCAATGCTTCGTCGTCGAGGACCGCGCCCTGCACTTCCCTGCCCTTCACGTACTGCTCGACGAGCAGCTTGCCGGCGTACTGGCTGGCGTCGGCGATGGCGGCTTCGTACTCCGCCCGGGTCTTGCAGATGTGGATGCCGACCGAGCTGCCTTCGCAGGAAGGTTTGACGACGCAGGGAAGCTCGAAGGGAAGCGTGGCGGCCAGCGCTTCGGCGACGGTGGTGAAGGCGGCCCACTTCGGGGTGGGAAGGCCGTGGGCGACGAAGACCTGCTTGGTGAAGACCTTTTCCATCCCCACCGACGAGGCGAGGACGCCCGAGCCGGTGTAGGGGATGAACATCGACTCGAGCAGCCCCTGGACGCAGCCGTCTTCGCCATACCGGCCGTGAAGCGCGATGAAGGCGAGGTCGATTTTCTCGGCGGCGAGGCGGGCGGGAAGATCTTTTCCGACGTCGATTTCGACGGGCGCGTAGCCGAGCTCGCGAAGGGCCTGGGCGACGGCGGCTCCAGAGCGCAGGGAAACGGCGCGCTCTTCGGACATGCCGCCGAGGAGAACGCCGATGCGGCGCGACTTGAGCTCGTCTTTCGTCAATTGGGTCTCGGAGGGAAGAGGCCGATGCGCTTGACCTCGGGGTGGAGGACGACGCCGTGGGCCTCGCGAACGCGGGTGGTGGCGAGGTCCATCAGCTCGGTGATGTCGTTGGCGTTGGCGCCGCCGAGGTTCACGATCCAGTTGGCGTGGAGCATCGAGAACTGGGCGCGACCGATGGTGTGGCCCTTGAGCTGAACGGACTCGATCAACTTGCCGGCGAAGTGGCCCGGCGGGTTGGTGAACACCGAGCCGAAGTTGGGCTGCGACAGGGGCTGGGTCGTCTTTCGGTACAGAAGGTCGGCGTCCATCTGGGCTTTGGAGGCGGCGAGGGAGCCTTCGGGGAGAAGGAAGCGGACGCGGGTGATGATGGAGTTCGGCGGCAGCGTGGTCTGCCGGTAGGCGAAGGGAATCTCGGAGACGTCGACCCAGCCCAGGCCTGAAGGCGTGGCGAGCTCGACGGCTTCGACGATGCGCATGCACTCGCCGTGTTTGGTGCCGGCGTTCATGGTGACTGCGCCGCCGAGGGTGCCGGGGATGCCGGCGAGGAACTCGGCGCCGACGCGCTTTTGCTGCTTCATCACGGTGACCAGGCGGGCGATGGCGGCTCCCCCGCCCAGCGTGACGCGGCCGGGGTCGAGGACCTCGGGCATGAGATCCGAAGGGAGCTTGAGGGTGATGCCGGGAACTCCCCCGTCGCCGACCAGGGTGTTGGCGCCGCCCCCGAGCACGCTCAGGGGCACCTCGAATTCCGTGACGAGGTGAAGAAGCTCGACGAGCTGTTGGGCGGTGGAGGGGCGAACGAGCGCCTCGGCGGGGCCACCGACGCGGACGCTGCACCACGGCGCCAGCGGCTCGTCGAAGCGCAAGTCGCCCGGCTGCATACGTTCGAGCGCGGCGCGAAGCGAGGTGTCGAGGTGGCGGGCCACGGTCATTTCCTGTCGCGCAGCAACGCGAGCAGATCGGGGCCGACCTGGGTGATGTCACCAGCGCCGAGGGTGACGACGAGATCGCCGGGCTCGAGGCGGGGAAGCAGCGCGGAGGGAAGATCCACGCGCTTGTCGACGTAGGTGACGTCGCGGTGGCCGTGGGCGCGAACGGCTTCGGCGAGGCTCGCGCCGCTGATGCCGGGAATCGGCTCTTCACCGGCGGCGTAGATGCTGGTGAGGAAGAGCAGGTCGGCGTCGTTGAACGCGCTGACGAAGTCGCCGAGCAGATCGTGGGTGCGGGTGTAGCGGTGGGGCTGGAAGGCGACGACGAGGCGACGGCCGAAAGCGCGGCGGGCTCCGGCCAGGGTGGCGCGGACCTCGGTGGGGTGGTGGCCGTAGTCGTCGACGACGGTGATGCCGGCGGCTTCTCCCTTCACCGTGAAGCGGCGCTGCACGCCTTCGAAGCTCGCGAGGGCGGTGCGAACGGTGTCGAGCGGGACGTCGAGCTCTTCGGCGACGGCGATGACGGCGAGCGCGTTCATCGCGTTGTGGGCGCCGACCATGCGAACGGTGAACTCACCAAGGGGCAGATCGCGGCGGAAGGCGGTGAAGCGCGTCTCGTAGCCGTCGAGGGTGATGCCTTCGATGCGGTAGTCGGCGGCGTGCGAGCTGCCGTAGGTGACGACGCGCTTCTCGAGCGAAGGCAGCAGCGACTGAACGTTGGGGCTGTCGAGGCAGAGGACGTTGAGGCCGTAGAAGGGAACGCGGTTGCAGAAGTCGGTGAAGCCCTTCTTCAGGTTCTCGAGCGTGCCGTAGTGATCCATGTGCTCGGGATCGATGTTGGTGACGACGGCGATGGCGGGGTGCAGGTGAAGGAAGCTGCCGTCGGACTCGTCGGCCTCGACGACCATCAGGTCGGACTTGCCGAGCTTGGCGTTGCTGCCGAGGACGTTGACCTTGCCGCCGACGACGGACGTGGGGTCGAGGCCCGCGGCGGCAAGCACGGTGGCGACCATCGAGGTGGTGGTGGTCTTGCCGTGCGAGCCGGCGATTGCGACCGCGTACTTGAGGCGCATCAGCTCGGCGAGCATCTCGGCGCGGGCGATGACGGGGACCTTGCGGACGCGGGCGGCGATGACCTCGGCGTTGTCCTTCTTCACGGCCGAGCTGATCACCACCACGTCGGCGTCGAGAAGGTTCTCAGCCCGGTGGCCGTACTCGATGCGGGCGCCCAGCGAGACCAGGCGGCGGGTGACGTCGGACTCTTTGAGATCTGAGCCGGACACCTGATAGCCGAGGTTCAAGAGCACTTCGGCGATGCCCGACATGCCGATGCCACCAACGCCGACGAAGTGAACCCGGGCGGCGTTGCGGGACTTGAAGCGGGAGCCCATCGGGCCAAAGCTGCGGGGAGGAGGAATCACTTGGCGGGGAGCTCCTTGCGAACGCGCCCTTCTCTGCCCCAGCGGGCCGACATCATCTTGACGCAGACGTCGGCGAGCTCTTTGGCAGCCTCGGGGCGGCCGAGCAGGCCAGCGGCTTTTTCCATCTTTTCGAGGCGCTGCGGGTCGGAGGCGAGCGCGCGAAGCTGCGTCGCGAGCTTGAGGCCGTCGAGCTCGGCCTCGCGGAACATGAGGGCGGCACCAGCGTCGACCAGCGCTCGGGCGTTGACGGCCTGGTGGTCGTCGGTGGCGAAGGGAAAGGGGATCAGAATCGACGCCTTCTTGCAGACGGTGAGCTCGGCGATGGTCGTGGCGCCGGCGCGGCAGATGACGAGCTCGCAGCGGGCGTAGGCCTCTGACATGTCGTCGATGAACTCGACGACCTCGGCGTCGAAGCCCCATTGGGCGTAGGCGGCCTTGAGCTGCTCGACGTCGTTCTTTCCGGTCTGGTGGACGAAGTGCAGCTGGTCTTTCAGATCGACGAGGTGCTCGAGCGCCTGTTCCATTCGGCTGTTGAGGCCGCGGGCACCCAGAGAGCCGCCGAAGACAAGCACCGAGAAGCGGTCGTGCTTGATCTTCGGGCGCATGAAGTTTTCCATCAGCTTCCGGCGAATCGGGTTGCCGATGACGAAGACCTTGCCGCGCGGGAAGAAGGCGGCGGCCTCATCGAAGGCGAGGAAGACGGACTTCACGAAGCGGCCGAGGATCTTGTTGGTGAGGCCGGGCAGCGCGTTCTGTTCTTGCACCGCGGTCGGCACGCGCATCAGCCAGGCGGCGATCACGACAGGGCCGGACGAGTAGCCGCCGACGCCGACGACGACGTCGGGCTGGTACTTGCGAAGGATGCGCAGCGACTCGAGCAGCGACAGCGGCAGCGTGAAGAGGCCGAGCAGGAGCTTGACGAGGCCCATGCCCTTGAGGCCGCGCGAGGTGATCGCCTCGAACTTGAAGCCAGCGGCAGGCACGACGCGCGCTTCGAGGCCCCGGTTGGTGCCGACGAAGACGACGTCGTTGCGAGGGTGACGCGTGGCGACCTCTTCCGCGAGCGCGATGCCCGGGAAGAGATGGCCGCCAGTGCCTCCGCCGGCGATCAGCACTCTCACGCAGGGACTCCGTCGGGCGGAGACTGGGCGGGCATCGCTTCGCGCGTGGGTTTGCGGGCGGGGTGGCGCGGGGGGGTGGCGCTGGCCGAGATGCTGAGCAGCAGGCCCGAGGCGCCCATCAGCATGATGAGCGAGCTGCCGCCGTACGAGATGAACGGCAGCGTGAGGCCCTTGGTGGGGACGAGGCCCATCGCGACGGACATGTTCACGATTGCCTGGAAGCCGATCAGCGAGGTGATGCCGAGGCCCAGGTAGGTGCCGAAGGGCTCAGAGGCGCCCAGCGAGGCGCGAATGCCGCGCCAGATGATGACGGCGTAGAGGAGCACCAGGGCGAGCACGCCGAGCAGGCCGAGCTCTTCGCCGATGATCGCGAAGATGAAGTCGGTGTGGGCTTCGGGAAGGAAGAAGAGCTTCTGGCGTCCGTCGCCGAGGCCGAGGCCGGTGAGACCTCCACTTCCGATCGACATCAGCGACTCGGACACCTGGTAGCCGACGTCGTGGCGGTGCGCCCACGGGTCGAGGAACGCGAGGATGCGCTTCATGCGGTACTCGGATCGCGCGATGGCCGCGTACGCGAAGGGCAGCGCGAAGAGCACTGAGCCGACGAGGTAGCTGAGCTTCGCCCCGGCGGCGAAGAGCAGCACGAACATCAGGAAGAGCAGCGCGACCGAGCTGCCGAAGTCGGGCTCGGCCATGCAGAGGACGACGAGCAGGCCGGCGATCGCGAGGTGGGGCAGGAAGCCGACTGAGAAGCTCTTCACCTTCTCTCGCTTCTTGGCCAGCGAGTACGCGAGGTAGATGACCCAGGCGACCTTGGTGATTTCGGCGGGCTGCAGCGAGATGCCCGGCATGCGGATCCACCGGCGCGCGCCACCGGCCGAGTGACCGAGCCCGGGGATGAGCACGAGCACGAGCAGAATGATCGAGATCACGAGCAGCGGGTAGGCGAGGCGGGCCATGCGGCGGTAGCCGAGCTTCATCGCGACGGCCATCGCGACGAGGCCGATGCCGGCGGCGATCGCCTGGCGCTTCAGGAAGTAGAAGCTGTCGCCCATCTTCTCGAGCGAGGTGATGGCGCTGGCGGAATACACCATCACCAGGCCCATGCCGACGAGGAGCAGCACGCTGCCCAGCAGCATCGGGTCGTAGCTGATGGATTTCCGATCGGTGGTGGCGATCATCACAGGGCCTTCACCAGCGCTTTGAACGAATCGCCCCGGTGTTCGAAGTGGTTGAACTGGTCGTAGGAAGCGCAGGCGGGCGAGAGCAGCACCGTGTCGTTGGCGCGGGCGAGGGTGTTCGCTTTGCCGACGGCGGCGGCCAGGGTCTCGCACGCGTGAATGGGGAAGTTCGCGCCGAACGCCTCGGCGATCGCAGCAGCGTCGGCGCCGATGGTGAGGACCCCGAGCACCTTGCCTTTCGCGGCGTCGACCAGCGGCGTGTACGGCGAGCCTTTGCCTTTGCCGCCAGCGATCAACCAGAGCTTGCCGGGGAAAGCGTTGAGCGCGACGAGGGTGGAGTCGACGTTGGTGGCCTTCGAGTCGTTTATCCACTCGACGCCGCCGATGTCGCGAACGAACTCGAGGCGGTGCGGAAGTCCCGGGTAGCTGTCGAGCCCGCGCTGAATGGAGGCGTCGTCGATGCCGGCGAGGCGGGCCATCATCGAAGCGGCCATCGCGTTCTGCAGGTTGTGGGCGCCGCGGAGCGCACGGTTGTCGACGGTGAAGGGGGTGCTCTCGCCGAAGAGCATCACGAATTTTCCAGGGGAGCCGACGACGAGGCCCGAGAAGCCGGCGTTGGTGCGGCGGGCGTCGAGGGTGAAGGCGTAGGTCGGAACCTTCGCGGCGCGCGAGAGACGAATGGTGTCGAAGTCGTCGCCGTTGACGACGGCGAAGCCATCGCGCGGGGCGTTCTTGAAGATGCGCTGCTTGGCGGCGCCGTACGCGTCGTGGTTCGGGTAGCGGTCGAGGTGATCGGGGGTGAGGTTCAGCAGCGCCGCGCCGCGGAAGCTGGCGTTCACGATTCCCTCGAGCATGAAGCTCGAGAGCTCGACGACGTGAAGGTCGTATCTCTCGGCGCAGGCTTCGGTGAAGGGGCGGCCGAGGTTTCCACCGATGAAGGTCTTCTTGCCGGCGGCGGTGCAGAGCTCGCCGAGCAGCGCGGTGGTGGTGCTCTTGCCGTTGGTGCCGGTGATGCCGAGCACGGGGCCGGTGCCCGCGGGGAGGCAGCGCCAGGCGAGCTCGATCTCGCCGATGACGTCGGTGCCGCGCTTCACGGCCTCGACGAGCTCGGGCTTGCTCATGGGAATGCCAGGAGAGACGACGACGACATCGAAGCCTTTGAAGAACTCTGAAGGCAGCGGGCCGAAGCGACAGTCGACGCCTTCGGGGGCCGTCGTCTCTTTTTCGTCGAACGCACAGACGCGGGTGCCACGGGCTTGTAGCAGGGCGATCGCGGCGCGCCCCGACTTGCCGAGGCCCAGAACTGCGGCCGTCTTGGGTTCGAAGGGCATGGCTACCTGAGCTTGAGAGAGAGCAGCGCGACGCCGCTGCAGAGGATCGACGCGATCCAGAAGCGGACGATGATCTTCGGCTCGTCCATACCCTTGAGCTCGAAGTGGTGGTGCACCGGCGCCATCTTGAAGACGCGCTTGCCGGTGGTCTTGAAAGAGGTGACCTGGATCATCACCGACAGAATCTCGGCGAGGAAGACGCCGTGGATGATGCCGCTGGCGAGCTCGGACTTGCTGAGCACGGCGAGGGTGCCGAGGCCGCCACCGAGCGCGAGCGCTCCGATGTCGCCCATGAAGATGGTCGCCGGGTAGGCGTTGAACCAGAGGAAGCTGATGCCGGCCCCGACGATGGACGCGCAAAAGACGGCGAGCTCGGCGCCACCCTGCACCTTCGCGATGCCCAGGTACTCGTGAAGCGGCACGCCGACGAGGCGAGGGACGCCGTTGGTGTGAACGATGTCGGCGATGGCGACGGTGGTGCCGGCGACGTAGCAGAGGACGGCAAAGGTGATCGCCGCGACGATGGTGGGCGCGATCGCGAGGCCGTCGAGGCCGTCGGTGAGGTTGACGGCGTTGCTGGTGCCGACGACGACGACCCACGCGAAGAAGACGTACGCCCAGCCGAGATCCGGGTTCGCCCAGTGGGTGGGGATGAACGGAATCGTGAGCCTGGTGTCGAGCAGCAGCCTGGGGAAGCCGCCCGACCAGTCGCACATCAGGCCGAAGACAGCGACGAGGTAGAAGGCGGTCTGAAGGATGAGCTTGTAGCGGCCCGCGAGCCCCTTGCTGTTTCTTTTGCTGAGCTTCAACCAGTCGTCGAGAAAACCAATGAAGCCGTAGCCCATCGTCATCATCAGGGCGACCCAGACGGCGCGCGAGCTCAAGTCGGCGAAGATGATGGTCCCCAGAAAAATGCAGAGAAGGATGAGGGCGCCGCCCATCGTCGGGGTGCCCTTCTTCTTCTGGTGGGTCTCGGGGACGTCTTCGCGAACGTTGTCCTGGCCGTGCTGCCAGATGCGAAGGCGCTTGATGACGGTGGGGCCGAGCAGCATCCCGAAGCCAAGCGACGCGATGCCGGCAGCGACGATGCGAAAGGTCGGATACTTGGCGAAGTTGAGCCACTTGCCGGCGTCACCGTCTTTGAGCCACTCGTAGAGCAGGTAGAGCATTAGTGGGTGGCTCCTGCAGAGGCGGTGCCGGTGAGCGCTTCGACGACGCGCTCGAGGCGCATGCCGCGGCTGCCTTTGACGAGCACGACGTCGTGCGCCTTCAAGTGAGACTGGAGCCACTGCAGCAGCGCGGGCAGCTCGAGGAAATGTTGGGCGTTGGCGGCGAGCCTCTTCGCCGCCTGGGCGTGGGCGCGCTGCATGCGCGGGCCGAAGAAGGCGATCAGGGCGGCGTGTTCCGCGGCTTTGGTGCCCACCGCGTTGTGTTCGGCGGCTTCAGTGCTGCCGAGCTCGAGCATGTCGCCGAGGACGGCGACGGGACGCCCGCCGGCTGAGAGCGCGGTCAACGTGCCGAGCGCGGCGCCCATCGAAGCGGGGTTGGCGTTGTAGCAATCGTCGATGACGGTGACGCCGTTGCGGCCGTCGAGAAGCTGCAGCCGGCGGGCGTGGGGGTGTGCGGCTTCAAGGCCACGCACGCACTCGGCGGGCGAGTAACCGAGGGCAATCGCCAGCGCGAAGGCCCCGGTGGCGTTGAGCGCGTTGTGATCGCCGATGAGCTTGAGGGCGACGGGGTAAGGCTGGCCTTCGAAGGTGATGACGAGGGCGAGGCCGTCGCGGCCGCAGGCCATGACGGAGGTGAGGTGAACCTGCGCTCCAGCCGTGCGGCCGAACGTCAAAGTCTTCACGCCGGGGTCGATGCGCTTGACCTGAAGGACAATGCGCGCGTCGTCGAGGTTCACGACAGCGGTGGCGCCGGGCTTGAGTCCGGCAAAGAGCTCGCCCTTGGCCGCGGCGACGCCTTCGATCGAGCCGACGCCTTCGAGGTGCGCGGGCTGAACGATGGTGATCAGGCCTGCGTCGGGCTGGGCGATGGCCGCGAGGCGGGAAATCTCGCCCGCGTGGTTCATGCCCATCTCGATGATCGCGGCGACGTGGCGGGGCTCGAGGTTGAAGAGCGTCAGCGGCACGCCGATTTCGTTGTTGAGGTTGCCTTCGGTGTGAAGCGCCGGCCCGCGCGTGGCGAGGATCGAGGCGATCAGCTCTTTGGTGGTGGTCTTGCCGTTGCTGCCGGTGACCGCACCGACGGGCTTCTTGAAGCGAACGCGGTGGAAGTGGGCGAGCTTTCCCAGGGCAACGAGCGTGTCGCCGACCTCGTAGACGGCGACGTCGGGGCCGGGGAGCTTCACTGCCCTGCCCTTCTGAACCACGAGCGCCGCGGCGCCCCCTTCTGCCGCCTGAAAGAGAAATTCGTGCGCGTCGAAGCGCTCACCTTTCAGCGCGACGAAGAGACAGCCCGGCACGATCTGGCGGGTGTCGGTGCAGATCGCCGCGTAGGAAGCGCGCGCGCCGATGCGGGAGCGCGTGGCCCCTGTCGCCTTCAGCACCTGCTCTTCCGAAAGGCGAATCGACATGGCGGTTACGCGAGCGCCTTCCGGGCTTCCTCGAGATCGTCGAACGGCTTCTTCACGCCGTCGGCGTCCTGGTAGTTCTCGTGGCCCTTGCCAGCGAGGAGGATGACGTCGCCCGGCTTCGCGAGTGAGACGGCGAGCGTGATCGCGGCGTTGCGATCGGCCTCGACCATGTAGCCCTTCTCACCCGACTTGGCCTTCGCGGCGCCCATGCGGCGCAGGCCGCCCTTCTCGAGGCCGGCCGTGATGTCCGAGATGATCTTGTCGGGATCTTCGGTGCGCGGGTTGTCGCTGGTGACGATCGGCAGGTCTGAGAGCTCGGCCGCCGCTTCACCCATCAGCGGGCGCTTGCCCTGATCGCGATCGCCGCCGGCTCCGAAGATGACGATCAACCGGCCGCGGGTCACGCCACGCGCAGACTCGAGTGCGCGGCGAAGCGCGTCGTCCGTGTGGGCGTAGTCGACGAGCGCGACGATGCCGCCCTTGCCTTCGACTCGCTCCATGCGCCCGGGGACGCGGGTGACGCGCTCGATGCCGTCTTGCACGTCGCGGCGCGAGAAGCCGGCCGCCAGCGCCATGCCGGCAGCGGTGAGGATGTTGTCGAGGTTGTGCGTGCCGACCAGCGCCGACTTGAGCGGGATGTCGCCGGCGGGCGTCTTCAGCGTGCCCTTGATGCCGTGGCTGGTGAGCTCGACGTTGGCGGAAGAGATCTCTCCATTTCCCAGGCGCGAGAACTTCCACGCCATTCGCTTGGCGCCGCGAAGCTCGTTGTAGAGGCGCACCGCGTAGGTGTCGTCGCCGTTGACGACGCCGACGCCGCCGGCCGACAGGTTGTCGGTGAAGAGGCGGCGCTTGGCCTGAAAGTACTCTTCCATGTCCTTGTGGTAGTCGAGGTGATCGCGCGAGAGGTTCGTGAACGCGGCGCCCTTGAAGGTGAGGCCGTGAACGCGGTGCTGGGCCAGCGCGTGGCTCGAGACTTCCATCACCACCGTGTCGACGCCGGCGTCGACCATCTCGCGAAACATGCGGTGGAGGACGATCGGATCCGGCGTGGTGTGAGTAACGGGTTCGGTGTGGCCGGCCCAGGCGTTGCGAATGGTGCCGAGCAGCGCGGTGGACGCTCCGCCGGCGGCGCAGATCGACTCGAGCAACCACGCCGTCGTCGTCTTGCCGTTCGTGCCCGTAACGCCGAGCAACGTGAGCTCTTCGGCGGGCTTTTTGTAAAAGTTGGCCGCGATGAGGGCCAGCGCCTTGCGGGCCGACGTCACCCGGAAAACCGGCACCTTCACTTCCGGGACTTCGCGTTCGGAGACGACCGCCAGCGCGCCGCGACTGACGGCTTCGGCAGCGAACAGAGAGCCATCGGACTTCACGCCGGGCAGCGCGATGAAGAGGTCACCCGCCTTCACCTGCCGCGAGTCGTGGCACAGCCCGGTGATCTCACCCTTGTGCTTCGGTGCTGCCGGCGGCTCCGTGCCGACGCCTGCGAGGAGCTCGTTGAGCTTCATGATGTGTCTTCCCAGCCGCGCGGTGGCGGCGTCTATCGAGGGGTTGTTGGCAAGGGTCCTGCCAATTCCAGCGTCACGCGAGTTCCTTTCTCTACAAGGCTTCCCGCAGCCGGCTGCTGCGAGGACACCCGACCGCTGCCGGCAAGCCGCGGTTCGAGGGCGACGGCCAACAACTGGGCGACGGCTTCACGCCCACCCCGGCCGGTGAGATTCGGGACACGCACGGCGCCTTCAGGGGCGTCGAGCTCTTCGATGGCTGCAACGACAGGGTTCACCGCCGCCTTGTTGCTCTTCGCGGCGGGCGGTTCGGCGGGGACGGCGGCAACTTTGCCCGGCTTCTCGGGGGTGGGCGGCCGTGACGCCTTGACGGAAAGGTATGGCATCGCTGCAGTGGCGATTTCCTTGAAGGCGGGTGCGGCGACGATGCCGCCGTAGACGTCTGTCTTGGGCTCGTCGATCACGACCAGCACCACGAGGCGGGGATCTTCAGCCGGCACGACGCCGATGAACGAAGCGATGCGCTTGTCGGAGTATCCCCGGGCGACGGGGTCGACCTTCTGGGCAGTGCCCGTCTTGCCGGCGACGCGGTACTCGTCCATTCGCGCGCGCGGGGCGGTGCCTTCTTTCTCGACGACGGTCTCGAGCATGGCGATGACGCGTCGGGCGTTGGCGGCCGAGACGACGCGGCGCACCTGCACGGGCTGGTTGTCGATCAGCGTGACGCCGTCGGGGTCGACGACCTTCTGCACCAGGTATGGCTTCATCAGCACGCCGCCGTTGGCAAGCGCGCCATACCCGGCGGCCAGCTGAATGGCGGTGGCGGTGAGGCCCTGGCCGAAAGATTCGGTCGCCAGTGAGACCTCGGCGCGCGGAAAAGGGATGACGCCCTTGCCTTCACCCGGAAGCCCAAGGCCCGCGCGTTCGCCGAAGCCGAACTTGCCGTAGTACTCGACGAGGCGATCGCGGCCGAGCGCGGCGCCAATCTTTGCGGCGCCGATGTTCGAGCTGACCTGGAGGATGCTCTTCACGTCGAGCGAATCGTGCGGGTGGGTGTCGTTGATGACGTGCTTGCCGATGCGCCAGGCGCCCTTCTCGCAGTTGAAGGACGTCGTCTCGCTGACGAGCTTTTCCTCGAGCGCAGCGGCGACGACGAAGGCCTTGAAGGTCGAGCCGGGCTCGAAGGCGTCGGTGGCGGCGCGGTTGCGAAGCGCGTTCTTCTGCGCGGCAGCGGGCGAGTTCGGGTTGAAGCGGGGGTAGTTGGCGAGCGCGAGGATCTGGCCGGTGGCCGGGTCGAGCACGACGACGGTGCCGGCGGAGGCCTTCGCGTCTTCGACGGCGCGGGTCAGCGCCTTCTCGGTGACGTACTGCAGGTGCCGATCGAGGGTGAGCGTGACGGCAGCGCCCTGACGCGCGGAGCTGTCTTCGATGCCGTGGGTCAACAGCTTGCGGCCGCGCGCGTCGCGAAAGCCGCGCTGGGTGGCGACATCGCCCGAGAGCTCGGACTCGAAGGCGAGTTCGAGCCCGTCAAGGCCGTGGCCGTCGGTGCCGACGAGCCCGATGACGTGCGCGCCGAGCTCGCGCTGCGGGTAGAAGCGGCGCGGCTCTTTGGTGAAGCCGATGCCCGGCAGGCCCAGCGCGTTGACCTTCGTCACTTCGGCGGGCGTCACCTGCCGCTTCACCCACGCAAACCGCCGCGCTTTGACGAGCTTCGCGAACAAATCGCCCTGATCGAGTTCCAGCGCCTTGCTGAGCGCGCGGGCGGCGAGCTTCTCGTCGGGAAGCATCGACGGGTCGACCCAGATCGAGTCGACGTCGACGCTCTGGGCCAGCGGCACGCCGCGGCGATCGAAGATGTCACCGCGGCGGGCGGGGATCTCGACCTGGCGCACGTACTGATCCTGCGCCATGCCCTTGAGCATCTGCTGCTGGTGCACCTGCAGCTGGAAGGCGCGGGCGACCACCGCGACGAGCAGCACGATGAAGACCGCGCCCATCACGAGCACGCGCAGCCGCATCCACTTCGTGGGCGCTTCGAGCGAGACGGTGTGCTTGAGGTCGCGCACTTTCTTTAGTTGGTGACGTGGAAGATCGCCGACGGCGCGGGCGGCCCCATCTGTAGCTTCGTGCGCGCGATCGACTCGAGGCGCGAGGGCGAACGAAGCGTGGCGAGCTCGAGCTTGAGCCGATCGTGCTCACGCATCAGCTCGCCGCCGGCCTGGTCGAGGCGCGACAGCTCGTAGCCGACCTTCACCACCAGCACGCGGCCGGTGACGTGGACGATGCCGACGGTGGCGAAGAGCACCACCAGCAACGCGGCGGGCAACAGCTCGAAGAAGATGACCCCGAACGACACGCCGCGGCGGCCTTCGATCGCAATGCTCATGGCTTCACTTTTTTGATTGCCCGGAGCTTCGCGCTGCGCGCCCGGGGGTTGTTTGAGACTTCTTGGTCGGCAGCGACGATGGGTTTCTTGGTCAGCGCCTGAAAATCAGCTTCGACCTCGACGGGGATCATCGGCAGGCCGCGGGGAAGATCGTCGGGAACATCGCCGCAGAGCTTCTTGAAGGCCTGCTTCACCTTGCGGTCTTCCAGCGAGTGGAAAGAGATGATCGCGGCCACCCCGCCCGGCTTGAGCACGGAAGGAATGGCGGCGAGCGCGTCGTCGAGCTGGCCGAGCTCTTCGTTCACCGCGATGCGAAGGGCCTGGAAGGTGCGGGTGGCGACGTGGATCTTCTCGGGCCAGGCGCGGCGCGGCACGGCGCCTTCGATCGCCTTGACGGCCTCGAGCGTGGTCGCAGGCTTCGCGAACTTGAGCGCCCGGGCGATGGGCCGGGAAAAGCGTTCTTCGCCGTATTCGAAGATGAGGTTGGCGAGCGCCTCTTCCTCGAGGGTGACGATCAGCTCGGCAGCGGTGCTGCCTTCGTCGGACATGCGCATGTCCAGCGGGCCGTCGTTCTGGAAAGAGAAGCCGCGCGAGGCTTCGTCGAACTGCGGCGAGCTGACGCCGAGGTCGAGCAGGAAGCCGTCGACGGGGCCGTCGACGAGGTGCGCGACGGTGCCGAACTCGCCCTGCACCGAACGGAAGCGGTCGCCGAAGCGGGCGAGGCGTTGGCCGGCGGCGGCGAGGGCGCGCGGGTCGCGGTCGATGCCGATCACGGACGCACCGGCTTCCAGCAGCGCCTCGCTGTGACCTCCGCCTCCGAGTGTTCCGTCGACGATCAACCTGCCCGCTCCGGGTTCGAGTAGTCGCACCGCCTCGGTGAGGAGGACGGTCTGGTGAGAGAAGGCCAAACGTCAGCCGGCGGTGAGAATGGCGCGATCGAACGACGCGATCGCGTCGACGGTTTCGGCGTAGTAGTCGAAGGCGTCGTTTGCGCCGGCCGACCGGAAGATGGCGTGGATGTACGGCGACATTCCGCAGAGCTTGATGTCGCCGCCCAGGTGTCGAAGGCCCGAAGCGCGCAGCATCAGCGGCCGCACGACGCGGTAGTCGACGTGGCTCACGTCAGAGAAGTCGATGATGACGCGACGCACGCCGCGGCTGCTGAAGCGAAAGAGCTGATCAGCAATTTCGTCGTACTCACGAACGCCGATCTCGCCTTCGAGCGCGAGCGTCATATACACGACGCGAGTCTGCGGCACGAACGCCTTCGCCCTGGGAGCCTCTTTGGTGACTTCGATCTGCGACAGCTCAAGTGCGGCCAGCTCGGACATTAAAGACACCCTCCAAAGGACCTGCGGGTTTTCAGGACTGCTTGAGCTCGGTGAGGACGCGCATGACGTCGGCGGAACCTGCTTCGGTGCGGGCTTCGTCCTGCGCCTTCGCCCACCCTTCTTTCGACCAGAGCTCGATCACCTTCACCATCCCGGCCCAGATGACGTCCTTCTCGAGCGAGGCGTGCGCGCGCAGCGTCGGCGGGATCAAGATGCGGCCGAGCTTGTCGAGTGGGCACTCCTGGGCGCTGGCGACGTAGAGCCGCATCAGCTGCTTCACGCCGGGCTCCATCGGGTTGCGGCGAGAGAGCGCGAGCTCGAGCTGTTCCCACTCGCGCACCGGGTACGCGTGAAGACAGGCGTCGAGCGAGGTCGTGACGATCAGGCGTTCGTCGTACGAGCCGACCAGCGTCTCGCGCAGCTTCGCCGGGAAGCTCGTGCGTCCTTTCCCGTCAATCTGGTGTTCGAACACGCCGCGAAACACTCTTTGCCCCGGTCAGCCTCTACGCGGCACTCTGATCCGCGAAATACCACTTCTTGCCACCGGCCGAAAACTAGCCCGATTTGCGGGGAGATCAAGATTCGTGAGAGCTTCCGGGCGCCGGGGGCTGATCGAATCGAGGGGCCGCGGCAACAAAGGGTAAAGGCCGCGTCCTTATTACCGGGACCAATTGCGCTGGGAGGCGCACGACATGAACACCCGACTCTTGACAGTTTCCGTAGCAGTTCTGAGCTTTTGCGCGTGTGGACCCCAGGCGCAGATCAGCGGTGGGAAGCAAGGCGCCTCTGAAGCGCTGTTCGCCGCGTCACAGCCCCTGAAGGGCGGCGCAGACAAGATGAGCTCGAAAATCGACCTGTCGGCGTCGATCAACGTGAAGTGCGTGGAAGGCGGCTCGGTGTCGTTGAGCGGCTTCGGCGTGGTGCTCGGTGGCACCGGCCTGGTGGACGTCTCGCAGACCTTCACTGCCGACTACAACAACTGCGGCGTGATGACGTCGTCCGGCGTGGCCGGGCTGACGGGCTCGCTGAAGGTCGGGCAGGCGATCAAGGTCGAGACGGGCAGCGTCGGCCTGGATCAGACGATCAAGGGCAAGCTGCAGTGGTCGGGCGCGGTGAACGACTTCCTCGACCTCGACGTGAGCCAGAAGCTTGCGGTCGACGCGCTGAGCCAGACGTCAGGCGGCGTGTCGATGGTGGTGAAGGGCACGGTGATCGACAGCGAAGGCACCTTCACGTTCAACGAAGCCGTGAACGTGACGCCGGGCAAGATCACCGTCGAGATCGCGAACGAGAAGAAGTAGCGCCGGGCAGCCTCAACTTCCGGTGGATTTTTGAACAGCACGGGCGCGGGACGATTTTTTACGATCGTTCCGCGCTTTGCATTTCAAGGGTAGGTTGGTTCGGTGAGCCGGAAAGCTGCCCCTGGGGAACCCATCCGGCTGAAGGTCGTCTACAAGACCCCGCTCGCGTTGATTTCCGAGTTCACCCGCAGCGTCGGCAAGGGCGGCGTGGCGATCGCGAGCCGGAAGATGGCGCCCGTCGGTACCAGGTTCATCTTCGAGCTGCAGGCGAAGGGCGTGCCCGACCTGGTCGAGGTGCACGGTGAGGTGGTGAGCGTCGCTCCGCAGTCGGCGGGCATGTTTCTCTTGAACATCCGCTACCACCAGCCGGACAACCGCGACGGGCTGGACGCGCTGCTGCGAAGAATCTTCGAGGCGCAGAAGTACGAGAAGGTTCGCAAGCACGTGCGAATCCCGCTCCAGCTGCGGGCGACAGAAGACAAAGCGAACTCGATTGCCTACCTGGTGCGCGACATTTCCTTCGGCGGCCTGGGCATCGAGATCGAAGCGACGGAAGTGCCGCGCTGGGTGAAGGTGAACGAGCCGGTGTTTCTCGAGCTGACGTTGTCGGTGGGCGTGCTCGCGCTGCACGGGGAAATCGTCTGGGTGATGACGCCGCCCAAAGATCGGGCGCGGCTGATGAACCCGGGGTTCGGCGTGGCCTTCGGCAAGTTGCGCGGCGACACGGTCGAGCACCTCGAACGGATCCTCACGTTCCGCGGGCTGCCTCCGCCTCCGTGGAAGGCGAAGGTGAGCTTCGGGATGGACGCCGTCTCGCGAATGCCGTGAGTCAGCCGAGCGTGTAGCCCCCGCCCTTCCGGGTGGCCTCGACGATGGTCTGAATCGCTTCGATTGGGTTGAACGGGTCGTACGAGCTGAGCAGCTGCAGCTTCTTCAGGTGCTGCGTCAGCGCGTCCCCCTTCGCGCTCGCGCACAGCGCCCGGCGCGCGGCTTCCATCGAACGCGAGGCAGCGGCGTTGGCGAGCTGGCGGGTCATCGCGATGCGCACCGGATCCGTGGGCGCGACCTGCCGGGTGCGAGCGACCATCGAGTCGACGGCGAACGCATCGATCACGATGTCAGAGACCGAGGCGAGCACCAGCTGCTGCTTCTCGAGCTCGGGGCCGAACACTTCTGCGGCGACCTTCAGGGTCCAGGCGGCGATGCGCTTCAGGTACGAGGCAGTGAGCGCGGCCTGAGCCAGCGGCCCGGTGGGAGAGGCCTTCGGCAGCGCGTTGTGGTCGAGCTCGTCGCTGACGGTCTGTGCGAAATCGAAGAGCGGCAGCACACCCTTCATCGAACGCTTCAGCAGCATGCCGGTGATGAGCATGCGGTTGATCTCGTTCGTGCCCTCGAAGATGCGGTTGATGCGGGCGTCGCGGTACGCGCGTTCGACGGAGTATTCCTCGATGTAGCCGTAGCCGCCGTGGATCTGCACTGCCTCGTCGACGAGCTGGCCAAGTGCTTCGCTGCCGAAGACTTTCAAGATCGACGCCTCGACGGCGAACTCTTCGATCGCGGCGATCGTCTTCGCGTCGTGGTCGGCCGCGGCGGGGTCGAGCCCGTGCAGCCGCGCATCGATGAGGCCCGAGGTCCGGTACGCCATCGACTCGACCGCGTAGATGAGGCCGGCGGTGCGCGCGATCTTCTCGCGAATCAGCCCGAACTCGAGAATCGGGGTCGAAAACTGTTTCCTTTCGGCCGCGTAGGCGACCGCGTTCGAGAGCTGCAGCTTCATCGCGCCGAGCACGCCGACGCCCAGCTTGAGGCGGCCGACGTTGAGGATGTTGAAGGCGATCTTGTGGCCCTGGCCGGGCTCGCCCAGCAGGTTCTCGACCGGCACCTTCGCGTCTTCGAAGATCACCGCGCAGGTCGAGCTGCCGCGAATGCCCATCTTGTGCTCTTCGGGCCCGATCGAAAGGCCCGGCGTCGAACGGTCGACGATGAAGCCAGTGAACTTGTCGCCGTCGACCTTGGCGAAGACGATGAAGACGTCGGCGAAGGCGGCGTTGGTGATGAACTGCTTGCTGCCGTTGAGCACCCAGTGCTTGCCGTCGGTGGACTTGGTGGCGGTGGTCTTCGCTCCCAGGGCATCGCTGCCGCTGCCCGACTCGGTGAGCGCGTAGGCGGCGACCCATTCACCGGTGGCGAGCTTCGGCAGGTACTTCGATTTCTGCGCAGCGTTGCCGAACCAGACGATGGGCAGCGTGCCGATGCAGGTGTGGCCGCCGAAGGTGACGGACCAGCTGCCATTCATGCTCTTGGCCTCGGCGACGAGCAGCGAGGTCGTCTTCTCGAGCCCGAGCCCACCGTGTGCTTCGGGGATGTCGATCATCAACAGGCCGAGCTCGCCGGCTTTGCGCAGCAGCTCGCGCATCAGGCCGGGCGCCTTCTTCTCGATGGCTTCGGTCTTCGGCAGCACTTCCTGCCGCGAGAAGCGCTGCGCGGTCTCGAGGTACTGCTTCTGTTCGTCCGAGAAACGCTCGGGGCACATCAGCGGGGTGCTGCCCGTTTCCTGAAAAAGAAACTCACCGCCCGTGGGAACCGGCTGTGCCATGGCAATCGCTCCAGGTGTTCGGAAGAATGAAAAGTTGCTGGCGACGGCCGGGCAAGATACTCGCGCGGCATGCGGACGTCGCTGGCCATTGCTCTCGCGGTTGGGCTCTTCGGGGTGGGCTGCGGCCCGACCATCGGCGATCCGTGCACGACGAACACCGACTGCGGCCCCGCGGCGATCTGCGTCCAGAAGGACTTCGCGCCAGGCGGCTACTGCACGATGAGCTGCAAGGTCGAAGAGCCGAACAACACCTGCCCCACCGGCTCGACGTGCGTGCGGGATGCGCTGGCGAAGAACACCGCCGCCTGCTTCCGCACCTGCAACCGGACCCCTGACTGCCGCAACGGGTACAGCTGCCGCACCGTGAACAACTCGGTGAACATCTGCGTGGGCGCGGTCGGCTTCTAATTTAGATCCCTGCGTCGCGCTGGGACGGCCGCGGGTAGACCAGACAGGCCTCGGCAAACACGACGCTGTCTCTCGTGAGCCAGTTGGTGGCGATGGCGCGAATCGCGTCGTGCATCGGCATCGCGTAGGTCGGCATGAAGCAGACGTCGGGGGCTGCGGCGAAGCGGCCTTTCACGCGGTCGAGGCCCTTCTGGAGCGTGACGAGATCGTAGGCGCCGCCGCGGGTGGGCACGGTGGGGCCCTTGGCGTCGTTGCCGGCGAGCTTGCCCATGTTGGTCTGCAGCTCAAAGCCGTCGGTGCGGTGGACGATGCGCAGCTTTCCAGCGACGGACTCGTCGAGCCAGGCGTTGAAGTTGGCTTCGTCGCGCAGCTTTACGGGCCAGGCGAGCGTCGGGACGTCGGGTGATTGCAGCCAGACCTGGGCGCCTGCATCGTCGAGGCGCGCGAGAAGCGGCAGCTGCTGGGCGAGGTAAGCGTCGGCGTCGAAGGACAAGAGGACGACGGACTGCGCGTCGAGGTCGGCGAGGGTGACGGGTTTGCCGCCGGAAGAGATCGCCTCGCCCTTGATGTCGAGCCGCCGCGCGGTGGCCGGAGCGGGCTCCCCACTGAAGGTGAACGGCTTGACGCTGTAAGTCGCCGCCCCTGTTCCGCCGTCGGGATTAGCGGGCTCGAGGGTCAGTGGTTCGAGCGGCACGGGCTTTTGCGGAGGCGGCGCGGGCGCAGGCTTTGGCTTGTCGGCGCAGCCCGCGAGAAGAAGGAGCAGGACGAGACAGCGGCTCATGGAAAGACCCGGGCGACACATTCTTTGCTGGCGAGGCCTGCATCGACGGCGTCGAGCGCGGCGGCCTTTGGTTCGTCGAAGAGGAACATGCCGTCGAAGCGCTTCTTGTCGATCGAACGGCCGGCGTTGCGAATGTAGATGCGGCGGATCCGTTCGGGGAACTCTTCGTTGATCTGCCGGTAGACCTCGGGGTCGTGCTCGCCCGAGTCGCCGACGAGCACTGCGGGGTTCGGCATCGCGCGGAGCAGCGAACGGATGATGGGCTGCTTGTAGTCGGACAACGTGTTGGGGCCGAGGTCGCGCAGGTAGAGGCCCATCGGAGGGAAGCGGTGGTTGCTGAGGAAGGTGCCGACGCGCGACGCGAACTGCAGGGGCGAGCCGCTGACGAGCGCGAAGGCGGGCTGGCCGACGTTCTCGCGCAGGCAGCCGTAGAAGTCGGCCATGCCCTTGACGACGGGCTGGCTCTTCTCGTCGGACATCAGCGAGTTGGCGATCAGCCGTCGCCGGCTGAGCACCTCGGTGACGGCGATGGTGTCGTCGAAGTCCGAGATGACGAAGAAGGCTGCGGAAGGCGCGAGGATCTCGACGGCGGCGACCGCGGTGCTGGCGCTGGGCACGCGGGCCTCGGCCTTGAGCATGCCGAGGGTGAACGGCTGGTCGGCAGGCGCCTCGAAGACGGCCTCGAAGTTTCCGTCGTGGCCCGAGGTGACGTTCATTGACTGGCCGGCGAAGCGGACCTCGACTGGGGCGTCGACCCAGTTGGTGACCAGGAGGCGCCGCATGTTCTTGCTGAGGGTCGAGCTGCCGTCAGTGGGCGTGTCTTTGAGGACGCGGCCGGTGAGGGTCACCCTGCTCGGGTGGCCGATGGCGGGGAAGAGCAGCGTGGCACCGCCGGCGAACGCGAGGGCCGGGAAGACGAGCAGGACCACGGGCAGGTGTCGCATCTTGTCTCCTTCTAGCATCGCCCCGCCTCGGCCCTTATTTGGTCTCTTTGCTACAATCGGCTACAGACAGACGGGCCGCTTCGAGGAGTTTTTCCCATGCTTCGTTTCTCTCTATTGCCCGCGGTCATTCTGCTCTCGGCGTGCGACCTGATCGTTCAGCCCGAGGTGCGGTTGGGCGCAGGTCAGGGAATTCCTTCGGTCAGCGGCACGGCCGAGGTCGGGCTCGACACCTTCACCTGCGGCAGCGACCTGCCCGCGGGCGCGTACACGATCACTACAAAGGTGGTGTCTGACGGCTGCGAGCTGTCTTTCGACAAGGACGTCGAGATCGTGGCCGCGACGGACTACCAAAACATCCCCGAGCTGAAGGCGGCGACGGGCCTGTTGACCTCGGTCGAGCTGAAGATCACCAAGCTGGCTTTCGTGGACGCGACGACGAACGCTGCCCTGGACGCCGACACCCGCATCAAGTCGGCGGCCTTCTCGGTGAATGGGCAGCTGGTGGGAGACAAGACGACGCTGGGCGCCCTGCCGAAGACGGTGTCGCTGCAGGGGGTGTCACTGACGCCGTTGAAGACGCAGATTGGCAACCGGCAGCCGGCTTCGGTGAGGGCGACCAGCGTGGTGGTGCTGCCTGACAGCCCTGCCCCGCCGAAGAAATTGCGCATCGAGTACGACGCGCAGCCCACGCTCGTGTTGGGCACGAGCGGGTTGTAGATGTAGCTTCGCCCCGCTTTGGCAGACCAGTTCGGCAAGTACGAGCTTCAGGCGCGGATTGCGGCCGGGGGCATGGCCGAGATCTTCAAGGCCCGCTTCTCGGCAGCGCCGGGCGTCACCAAGCAGGTGGTGATCAAGCGCATCCTTCCGCACTACGCGGCGAACAAAGCGTTCATCGCGATGTTCACCAATGAAGCGAAGATCGCGATGGGGCTGTCGCACGGAAACATCGCGCAGGTCTTCGACTTCGGAGAAATCGAGGGCGACTGGTACCTGGCGATGGAGCTGGTCGACGGCCAGCCGCTGTCGAAGGTGATGAAGCGGGCACACACGCTCGAGATCGCGGTGATTCCGACTGCGTTCGCGGTGCTGATCGGCATCGAGATGCTCAAAGGGTTTCACTACGCCCACACGCGGTTCGACGAGGCGGGGCGGCCGCTGAAGATCGTGCACCGCGACGTGTCGCCGCAGAACGTGCTGATTGGGTACGAGGGGCAGGTAAAGATCGTCGACTTCGGGATCGCGAAGGCGCGCACGGCCGGGCGGGAAGAGACAGAAGCGGGGGCGGTGAAGGGGAAGTACGCGTACTTCGCTCCGGAGCAGGCGCGCGGCAAAGAGCTGGACGCGCGCACCGACATCTTCGCGGCGGGCATCGTGATGTACGAGATGCTCTGCGGGCAGCTGCCCTTCCAGGGAAAGATGATCGAGGTGCTCTCGAAGATTGTGCGGGGTGAGTTCCCCCGGCCTCGCGAGCTGAACCCCGACATCACGCCAGCGCTCGAGCGGATCATTCTCAAAGCGATGGCGCACGAGAAGGCCGACCGGTACCAGACGGGCGAGGATTTTCAGCAGGCGCTGTCGGCGTACCTGTACCAGAACGCTCCGACGTTCGCGCCCAGCGGGCTGGGGATGTTCATGGGCCTGCTCTTCGAGGAAGAGCTGGTGGCGGAAGGCCGGCCGGTGCAGCTGCCGCGCGATTTCCTCGACCAGGTGTCGCTGTGGAAAGGGGCGATGCCGGCGATCCCGAAGAAGGATCCGGTAGAGGAAACCCGCTACGCGCGGTCGCCGGGCGCCCGAGACAACAAGCGGACGATGGCGTTGCCCGAGGACGGCGCGCAGGAAGACTCGTCGACGGGGGCGCACTTCCGGGCGAACTACCCTCGTTGGCTGCGGCCGATGATGTTCCTCGCGATTCCGCTGGTCGCGGCGCTGCTGACGGGCATCGGGGTGTTGGCGTACGGGAAGTGGTCGACGTTCTCGATCAACCTCACCTCGGCGCCAATGGGAGCGTTGGTTCGGGTCGATGGGCGCGCGAACACCCAGACGACGCCGGTGCTGTTGACAGATCTTCCGGCCGACAAGAACTACGAGCTCGAGGTCTCTGCGCCGGGGATGAAGCGGTGGCTGCGCATCGTCGAGCCGCAGCGCGGGGCATTGGTGACGCTGCACGCAGAGCTCGAGCCCGATCGCGTGCCGGACTCATTGTTGGAAGAGCCTTTCGATGCGGGGTTCGCGGCGGTGGACGAGCCGGTGGCGGCGCCGGTGGTGACGGAGGTTCCGACCGAGGCGGAGTACCCGGTGAGCAGCGTGACGGTGGTGGCGAAGAAGCACGCCTTCCTCGTGCCTCCGTCGAAGGCGGCGCGGCTGCGGCTCGACCCGAAGAAGACGTACCGGGTGTGGACGGAAGGGAAGCTGTCGTTCGGCGGCTACTTCGACAACATCTTCATCACTGAGGCGATCTACTTCCTCGAGGGTGGGCCGGCGCTTCAGGCGAAGGACTCGTTCGGGCTGGTGGGGCCGAAGGGGACGATCGTGAAGCACGCGACGGCGCTCTACGCGTTCGTGGCGGATGAAAAGGCGAACGACAACAGCGGCGCGATCAAGGTGCGGGTGATGGACATGGCGAGCCACCAGACCTCGACGGTGCTGGTGGACGCGAAGAGCAACTCGTTCGCTCCTGATCAATCGACGCGGTTCTCCGTGCAGCGGCTCGAGCCGACGAGCAGCTACGACCTTCGGCTTCGCGAGGGGAAGCCTAAGGCGCGAAGCCTGGGCGACAAGGGCGGGCTCACCCGCAAGGTGCTGCTCAAGATCGAGCCCGGCTGGAACTCGGTGCTCTCGGTGCGGAAGTCTGCCAACGACCTGCAGCGGATCCTCGAGACGGGGAAGACGATTCGGATCAACGGGGCGATGTCGTTCTGGGTCACGATTCCTGACGACGGCCTCGACGACAACGCCGGCAGCTTCGAGCTCGAGGTGAGCTCGGTCGCCGGCGGCGGTGGGCTGCTGAATGGGCTGGTGCCGAAGGGGCGCTAGTTGTTCTGAGCGCCCTGATCGATCCACGTCTCGATCTTCGTGATGTCCGACGCAGCGACGCAGTCGGTGCCGGTGCAGCCGTTGTTGTTCACCAGCGGCATTCGCATGCCACACGTCTGGGTACCCTTTAGTTTCTGGATCACGAGGCTGCCTGCACCGTTGTTCACGATGATGCGCGGCATGTTTGCGCATGCAGTGCCAGCGGCCGCGGTCGTGCCCTTGAGCCGCGAGTAGGCGTTTGCGGTCGTCTGGTACTGACCGCCGTGGCAGGCCTGGATGCATTTCATCTTCAGGATCGGAGCGACCGTTGCGGAGAAGCTCACGATCCCACTGCCGCCACCCGCGCCACCTGCTCCACCGCCGCTGCCGCTGCCGCCGCCCGTTCCAGCTCCGCCGCCCGTCCCGACGCCGCCGCCCGTCCCGGTTCCGCCGCCAGTGCCGCCGCCGGTGCCGACTCCGCCGCCCGTGCCGGTTCCGCCGCCAGTACCCATCCCGCCACCGGTGCCGACGCCGCCACCCGTGCCAGCGCCACCGCCCGTCCCCGCGCCGCCGCCCGAGCCACCG